>Ga0209344_10002823_pt1 | contig 18409 bp, 15 predicted proteins | sample Cruoilmetagenom6_FD_187293 | JGI IMG/M metagenome (GOLD analysis project Ga0209344, IMG submission 187293) | Oil polluted marine microbial communities from Coal Oil Point, Santa Barbara, California, USA - Santa Barbara Oil Seep Sample 6 (SPAdes)... | ecosystem: Environmental > Aquatic > Marine... | reverse complement strand
CCCGACGGGCTCAAGAACATCGCCAAACGCATCCACGCCCAGACCAAGACCCTCCGGCTTGGGATCATCGAGCTCGGGCACGAGATCAGCGATGATCTGGTCTTCGACACCCTGCGCGTCAAGGTCACCGGCGACAGCGACGCGGTGCTCGGTGCGGCCCGCGCTCGAAGGATCAACCTGCGCGACTTTGGTGACGGTACCGTGGGGATTACTTTGGACGAAACGGCCGATCACGGGCTATTGCACGACCTGCTCGAAGCCTTCGGCGGCGACGGCGAAGAAGACCTGAACGCCATGGCCGAGCGCGCGACGCTCGATGTCCCCGAAGCCTTCCAGCGCGACACCCCGTTTATGACGCACCCGGTGTTCAACTCGCATCGCTCAGAGACCGAGATGCTCCGCTACATCACCGAGCTCCAGTCCCGCGAACTCTCGCTGGCGCACTCGATGATCCCGCTGGGCTCGTGCACGATGAAGCTCAACGCGACGAGCGAGATGCTCCCCGTCACCTGGCCCGAGTTCGCCCACATGCATCCGTTCGCCCCGCGCGAGCAGTGGGAGGGCTACGCGGTGCTCTTCGATCAGCTTGAAAGCTGGCTCGCCGAGATCACTGGGTTTAGCGCGGTCTCACTGATGCCCAACGCGGGCAGCCAGGGCGAGTTCGCCGGCTTGCTCGCCATCAAGGCGTACCACGATCACCACGGCCAGTCCCAGCGCACCGTGTGCCTGATCCCCGAGAGCGCCCACGGCACCAACCCCGCGTCGGCCATCGTCGCCGGGCTCAAGGTGGTCTCGGTGAAGGTCAACGAGGCGGGCGCGATTGATATCGATGACCTGCGTGCCAAAGCCGAGAAGCACAGCGACGAGCTGGCCGCGGCGATGATCACCTACCCGTCGACCTGCGGCATCTTCGACGACAACATCCGCGACATGATCGACGGCGTCCATGAGTTTGGCGGCTTGGTCTACCTCGACGGGGCGAACATGAACGCCCAGGTCGGGATCTGCCGCCCGGGCGACTACGGCGCGGATGTCTGCCACCTGAACCTGCACAAAACCTTCTGCATTCCTCACGGCGGCGGCGGCCCGGGCGTTGGCCCGATCGGTGCCAATGACAAGCTCGCCCCGTTCTTGCCCGGTCATCCGGTGCGCAACCCCGCCAGCAGCGGCGAGCACGCCGTGGGGCCCGTCAGCTCGGCCCCTGAGGGCTCGGCGAGCATCCTGACGATCTCGTGGACCTACATCGCCCTGATGGGCCCAGAGGGGCTCACGAAGGCCTCCCAATACGCGATCCTCAACGCCAACTACATGGTGGAGCGCCTCAAGGACCACTACCCGGTGCTCTTCCGCGGCTCTAAGGGTCGCGTGGCTCATGAGTTTGTGATTGATTGCCGCCAGTTCAAGAAGAGCGCGGGCATCGAGATCGACGACATCGCCAAGCGATTGATCGACTTCGGCTTCCACGCCCCAACCATGAGCTGGCCCGTCCCCGGCACGCTGATGATCGAGCCGACCGAGTCCGAGTCCAAGGCCGAGCTCGATCGTTTCTGCGATGCGTTGATTACGATCCGGGCCGAGATCGCCCAGATCGAAACCGGCGAGTATCCCAAGGACGACAACCCGCTCAAGGGCGCGCCCCATTCGATCGCCGCCGTCAGCGGCGATCAGTGGACCCACCCATACTCCCGCGATGTCGCGGCCTACCCAGCCGAGCACCTGCGCCGGTTTAAGTTCTGGTCACCTGTTGGACGCGTGAACAACCCGTTCGGCGATCGCAACCTGCAGTGCTCGTGCCCGACGGTGGCGGAGATGTGTGAGGTTGAGTGAGAGGTGATTTAGCCTGGCTTGACAAATGTCCCGCCGGGTGCCATGCTGGTGGCGTTTTCGGCACCTGCATGTTTACGGTGGTATAAAGACCTGCACATGCTTCGCATGAGCAGGGCACCCACTAGTGTTCGTTTTTGACGAAGGTGCCGCGTTCGCGGTCTTTGATGGGGCCGGGGAAGGCGAAGGCGTTGCCGTGGGCGACGACCCAGATGCCGGGCTTGAGTGAGCCGGTGGCGAAGATGGCCTCGTTGAGGTTCTGGAGGGCGTCGGAGCGTTTCATCTCGAAGGGGCGCATGGCTCCGGTCAAGATAATGGGGATGGTCGGGTTTTCGATTTCTTGCAACAGGAACTCGCCGGTGTCGCACAGGGTGTCGGTGCCGTGGAGGATGATGATGCCCGAGCAGTCGGTCGGGTCCTCGGGCGTGCCCGTGAGCAGGTCCACGGCTCCGGCGATGCGACGGCGGTCGGCGTCGGTGAAATCCAGCGAGTCCTTGGACATCAGCTGGAGCGTGTTGATATGCGTGTCCTCGAGGCGCAGCAGGCGGAGCATCTCCTGGACGATGGTGGAGCGATTGGAGAGGGTGCCCGCGTGCTCGTCGTAGGTTTTTTCGATGGTGCCGCCGGTTGAAATCAGTGTGATCTGTCGCATAGGTGTAAGCTTATCCCGTGTGTTGGCCGATCTGTTGAGCGATGGGCTCGAACTTCTCGCGCCCGCTCCGGAGACCCGAACGATGCCCCCGATGAGCCCCATGAGCCCGGAAGACGCATACAAGAGTGCCCGTGGATTCTATGAGCGCGGCGCGTATCGGGCGGCTTTGCTGGGGGCGGAAAAGCTCTTCAAGCGGTTCCCGCACCATCCGCCCATCGTTGGGCTGTATGTCGCGGTGCTGATCCGGCTCCATCGCACCGACGACGGCATCCGCATCGCCTCACGGGCGCTCCGTCACATCACCAACCGCGACCACCGGGACCTGATCCTAACGCAGCTGAGCGATGCTCTTGTGCGCTCGGGGCGTGTGGGCGGGGCGCTCGAACTGCTCAAAGAAGAACTCGAGGCCCGCCCGGAGCATCCGGGTACCATCCGGGCGTATGCCGGCGTGCTGCTGACCAACGGGCAGCGAGAAGAGGCGATCGCGTGTATAGATCAGGCGCGGGCGAAGGGGATTTCGACGCTTGGATTGGCGTCGGTCTTCGGGCAGGCAGCCCTGCGGACCGATCGGAAAGAAGAGGCGATCGAATGGCTCAAAGCGGAGCTGGGCGAGGTTGACTCAGACGACGCGGACACCATCGAGACTCGCTATTCGGGGCAGAGCGCGATGGGGCACCTACTCGATGCATGCGGGCGGTACGACGAGGCCATGCGGGCATTCGAAGCGTGCTCTGTATTGATCGATGTTCCAGATCATTCGCAGCACCATGTGATGCATACCCAGACCATCGTCGAGCGATGGGCCGCGGATCGCTTTGTGGGTTTGGAGAGGCCGGAGCCAGATGACTCAGGACCACGCCCGGTGTTCATTGTGGGTATGCCCCGCTCGGGGACGACGCTGACTGAACAGATCCTCGATTGCCATCCCAAGGCGCACGGGGCCGGGGAGCTCGGGCTGATCAATGAGCTGTTTACGGAGCTGGCGATCGACACAGAAAATCGGTACGCGACGACGCCCGATCAGTACGCGCCCGGGGCGCTGGCCAAGGCGGCCAAGCGGTATCGCGACGAGATCAAGACGCTGGCCAACGATGACTCGATTGAAGTCGTGGTTGATAAGGCCCCGCTCAACTTTCATTTCCTGGGCATGATCGCGGCCGCCTTCCCCGATGCGCGGATTATCCATTGCACCCGAGACCCACGCGATACCTGTTTGTCGTGCTATTTCCAGCGCTTAAGCCCGGCGCACTGGTACAGCTTTGATCTGGCCAACTGCGGGCATTACTACCGGCGGTACCGCACGATCGTAGGGCACTACCGCGATCTGCTCGCCAGCGACCCGATCCAGATGCCGATGATGGAAAACAACTACGAGCAGATGGTCCTCAACCAGGAGCAGGCCACCAGAAATCTGCTCGATTTCGTCGGGCTCGAGTTCGATTCGGCTTGTTTGCGGTTCCAGGACTCGGGGCGGGTGGCGACGACGCTGAGCAATGATCAGGTGCGCCAGGCGATGTACACCAGCTCGACCAAGCGGCATGAACGGTACAAAGAGCACATCGGGCCGCTGATCGAGGCGCTCGGAGACCTTCTCTGAGAAGTGCCCCAGATGGGCCACCAGATGGGCTCGCGGAGTCCTGATCTTTGCGTATTGAATGAATAGGATAGAGACGGAATCAAGACCCTTTGTGATAGGTAAGAGCACCATGCAGCAGACGCCCGCCCAGCAGAACCAACCCAGCCCCGAGACCGTCTTCAAAGAAGCGCACCATCTGTTCCGGATGGGCGATGTCTTCGAGGCCTCCAAGCGGGCGGGCAAGCTCCGCCATCATTTTCCTGATGGCATCCCGTTCTTGGCGCTCCACGGCTTTGTGCTCGCCAAGATGGGCGTGCACCCCCAGGCGCTCAGCGATCTGATCAAAGCCGCCCAGATGACCGAGCATGCCCTCAGGCAGGACAGCGAAGCCGAGAACCCGGCTCGCCCGCGGATCGTGGATCAGCTGATTCGTCTGAGCGTACAGATCTGCCGATCGTCTCTGGCGATCCACGAGGTGAAAGCCGCCGAGGAAGCCGTGGAGCTGGCGCTCAAGTGGGACCCGGATCGTGGCGACGCCGTGGCGGCCAAGGCCGAGCTTCAAGCATACAAAGGCGAGCAGGCCCAAGCCCTCGCGACGATCGCCCAGGGCATGAAGGACAAGCTCGACGAGCTGCCGTTGGTGATGACCAAGGCCAAGATTTTGCTTGATGCTGACGAGCCGGACACCAATGCCTTCAAAGAGCTCATCGGCGAGCTCGAAACACAATCAAACGCATCCGGATTGGGCGCGATGGACCTGGGCGATCTGCTCCGCGCGATCGGTGATGCCAACGATCGGATCGGCGAGCACGACGCGGCGTTCACCGCGTACCGCCGGGCCGCCAACCTGCGCCGTGGGCAGCACGATCCACGGGCGCACACCATGATGACCACCAAGCTGATCCATGATTGGACCAGCGAGACCATGGCCAAGATGACCAAGCCCGAGCAATCGGGCGAGCGGTTTGTGCTTGTGCTCGGTGCCCCGCACTCGGGGACGAAGGAACTGATCGAGATGCTCGGGCAGCTCGACGATGTGACGGTGATGGGCCCGCTCGAAACGCTCTCGTTTACATGCATCCAGCACCTGGGCGCCAAGCAGGGCGTGCTTCGTCCGGTGCCCTTCGAGCCATCGAAGATCCGTGGCGGCCAGCTCAAGGACGCGTCGAACGCGTACACGACCCAGGTTTCAGCCATGCTGCGTGAAACTGACATCCGAGGGATTGATACCCACCCGCTCAACATCCCGCTCGCCGGGGCGGCCAGCGCGTTCTTGCCGGGCATCAACATTGTGATGTGCCGACGCGATCCGATGGAATCGACCGTCGCGACCTATTGCGATGCGATGGTGGGCAACCACCCGTATGCGGGTGACTTGCTCAATGCCGCGGGGTTTGTGGGCGACTGCAACCGCCTGATGGACCATTGGGCCGACACACTGGGCAGCGACGAAATCGGTGCGAACATTGTTTCGGTGGACTATTCCGATCTCGTCGCCGATCCCAAGAAAGCCGCGGCCAAGGTCGCTCGCGAAATCGGGCTCGACGCCCGGGCGACGGCCATCAAGAAGGTGCCGACCTTCGATCGTGGACCGGGTGCGCATCCTGATGCCTACGCAGCGTTCACCAAGCCGATCGCGGGGTTCTTCGACCCGGCGAGCGTCTGAGTGTCGTGTCTAGGCTGAAGTGAGCTATTGAGATATTACTTGTTCTGGCAGCATCCACCCTGTGGAGCGCTGTCGGTCTGCGCACCTGGCTGGGCATCGCTTTGTTCAGTCGAGCACCCGCACCCGCCCGAGTTGCCACCGCCGCCGCAGCAGCCGGTGCTTTCGGGGATGGGGCCCAAGAGCTTTTCGATTTTGGCGTTGAGGATGTTGGCGTGGTGCTCGAGGTGCCAGCAGTGGTAGTTGGCGATCTTGCGTGCGCTGATCGGCCCCGAGGTCGGGTGGAGCCCCTGGCGGTTCCATTGTGTTTCGGTCAGCTGCATGAGCATCGCGACAAGCCACGAGCGGGTGGTGTGGATGATGGCCAGGTCGCCGCCCATGGGGGGGAGGAGGTTGGAGTGCTCGGTGCAGCCGTAGAGTCCGCCGTCGATGAAGGCGTGCTCGTCCCAGAGGTTGAGCGTTGGGTTGTCCTCGGCGATGATCCGGCGGATCCGGTGGGCCAGGACGAGCTCGGCATCAGCCAGATGCCCGATGAGCACGCGGATGGGCCAGGTGCCCACGCCCGCGTCGGCCAGCCAGGCCTGCGAGACCTGCTCGTTGTCGAGCTCGACCACGCGCGGGTCGAAGTGCTCGAGCCCGACGAGCATCCGCTTGCACAGCGTGTCGGCGTCGAGGTCGGTGATCTCACGCAGCGAGGGTTTGGGGCAGAGGATGGGTTGGGTCGGCGGCGTCTGGCTTGTCTGGCTTGGGGTGGTGGTGCTCATGCCCAATGGTAGGGTGAGCATCGGCTTTTATCCGTGTTCGGACGGGAACAACCGGTCAACGGACGAACCAGAGCAGGCGGTAGTTGGTCTTCTCGAAGGACGCGTCGATCCCGGTCCAGCGGAGTGTCTGGTTGTTGGCCCGAGAGATTTTGAGCCGAAACTCATTGCGTCCGATGCCCTTGAGGAACACGCCGGGGGTGTATTCGCCCATGGGCATGAAGTAGAACAGGCGGAAGATATCGCGCTGGCGGGTGACGAGCTCGTCGAAGGCCATCCCCGGGTCGAGCCCCCGCTCGATAAACTCTTCTTTGGTCTTGGTGGAGAGGATCTGATCGACGAAGAGCTCGCGTTCGCCGTTCTGGATCGCGATGGTGATCTGGGTCATCAGCTGGCGCATGGACTTGGTGTAGAGGGTGATCGAGCCGTCGTCGTGCTCGACGCGGATGCCCTCGTCGGGGGTGCGGAGGAAATCGGGTACATTCCGCGTGTCATGCTTGGCTTTGCCCGCGAACTGCGCTCCTTCGACACCGATCAGCATGCCGGAGCGTGAGATCTCCCGCTCGTAGGTGCACCCGCCGAGGAGCCCGCCCGATGCACATAACAACAGCGCCAACGCGGGGGCGCGTTGGACGATGGACGCGATCAGCTGGGATAGGGGGAGTCGGCGAGGGCTCATTCGTTGTTCGATACGCCTTGAGGCGGATTCGGTTCGATGATCTTGGGCACTGGCTGGGAGATTGTCGAACCCCAGTCGGCGAGCTGCCCGACATGCGTCGGCTCGCTTGATCCACGCGACCAAACGCTGTGGGTGGGCTGTGCCCGTATTTCGGTCAGCTCGTCGGCGGGCGACTCGATCAGCGTGTGGGCACCGATCGAGTGGGTCCGATCAAGGGCGGCCCGGGCGATCACCGCGCCGGTGGTGAGCATGTTCTGCACCTCCCAGCCTTCGGGGAGCTCGAAGATTTTATCGAGCGTATAGCGACCCCAGAAATCGAACATGTCGCACGCGTCGTCGAGCTTGGTGAGCGTCCGCTCGACCCCCGCGTTGAACCACATCGTCGAACGCAGCGACGAGCGCACATCATCGAGGTCCAGCTCGGCGTGGTTCGAGTGCTCGATGTGCGAGACGATCGAGCTGGGGGTGACCGGCGAAGTATCCGCCCGCTTAGCGGCTTCTTCGCCCGCGATCGCGCCCATGACCAAGCCCTCGAGCAGCGAGTTGGACGCGAGCCGATTGGCCCCGTGAAGCCCGGTGCACGAGACCTCGCCGACTGCGAGCAGGTTGGGCACGCTGGTGCGCCCGTGCAGATCGGTCCGCACACCCCCGATGGCATAGTGAGCCGCCGGGTGCACGGGGATCAGGTCCTTGGCGGGGTCGAGCCCGAAGGATTGGAGCGTTCGATGGATGCCCGGGAACCGCTGGGGGAAGTGCTCGATGTGTCGGCAGTCGAGCCAGACATGCTTGCCGCCCTGGAGGGCGAGCTGGCGGACGATCGCGCGGGCGACGACATCGCGCGGGGCCAGCTCGGCGAGCTCGTGGATCGCGGGCATGAACCGGTCGCCCGAGTGATCGAGCAGGTGCGCGCCCTCGCCGCGGACGGCTTCGGAGATCAACGCGCGGGCAGCGCCCGGGAGATAGAGCGCGGTTGGATGAAACTGGACAAACTCCATGTCCGCCAGCTGGGCCCCGGCGCGGTACGCCATGGACACCCCGTCGGCGGTGGCGACGCGCGGGTTGCTCGTCTCGCGGAAGACCTGCCCGGTGCCGCCCATCGCCAGGATGGTCGTGCGTGACCAGATGACTTGCAATCCGTACTTGGGGTGCCAGGTGATCGCGCCCAGCACCGGTGATCCGGGCTCGTTGGATGGCGTGAGCAGGTCGATCACAAAGCAGTGGTCGAACATGCGGATGTTGTCGTGGGCCGCGGCTTTGTCGATGAGCGTGCGTTGGAGCTCGATCCCCGTGGTATCGCCCCCGGAGTGGTAGATGCGCGAGGCGCTGTGCCCGCCTTCGCGTCCGACTTCGAGCTGGCCTTGGGCGTTGCGATCGAAGTCCATGCCCCATTCGATGATCTCACGGATACGCCCGGGCCCTTGCTGGCAGATCAGTTCGACGGCTGGCAGGTCGCAGAGCCCCGCGCCGGCCGTGATGGTGTCTTGGATATGGGCATCGACTGAGTCGTTGGCTTCGAGCACGGCCGCGATCCCGCCCTGGGCCCACGCGGTGTTGGTCAGATCGAGCGATTCCTTGGCGCACACGATGACTTGTCCAGAGCTGGCGGCCCCGATGGCCGAGCGGAGCCCGGCGACCCCGGACCCGATGATCAGGCTGTCGCAGAAGATCTGGGGGAGCAGCCCGGTCCTGAACGGGATCAGGTAGCGTCTTGTGTCGAAGATGGTGTTCAAGCGGGGCTCCGGGGAGTTCTCGGACGCGATTCGGGCTTTGATCTGGGGATCGAGCGGGGCAACTCTATTCTACGCTCGGAATGTGGAGTGGGCATGTGGTGGGGTTGGGGTGTGCTCTTTGCCGCTCAAACCGTCTAGGATAGTCCAGAACGCTGCAGGATCGGCGAGTTTTGAGCCTCCTTTGAGCGTGACGAGCACAGAGCCGATGTAGAGACGGAATCGATCAACACGGAACCATCGCGCTCTGGCGATGGTCCACCACACGAGCACGGAGTGAGCAGGCATGGCCAAGGTGAATCTAGCAGGAGCAACCCCCGGACCCAACTACGGCGGGGGCATGGGCGGTGGCATCGTCACGGCGTACGACAGGGCGGTGCAGAACTCCAAGAACCTGATCGACGCCGGCGAGTTCATCCCCGCGGTGAACATGCTCAACAAGCTGCTCAAGGAATCACCCAGGGATGTGATCGTGCTGCGGATGATCGCCCACGCGCTGATGATGGTCGATCGCCGCCAGGAGGCGATTCGTCACTTTTCGTTCGCCAACAAGCTCGACCCGACGAATGTCGAGCTGCTCTGTGATTATTCGTCGGCCATGCGTCGTATGGATGAGATCCGCAAGGCCCACGAGCTGGCGGATAAGGCGATGAAGCTCTCGCCGCACCATCCACGGGCGGTGATGTGCAAGGCCCGGCTCCTGCAGTCGCACGGGCAGTCCGAGCGGGCCTACGAGATCGTGCTCGCGGCCCTCAAGGTCGTGCCCGACGCGTCGCTGCTGGCGATCTACGGCAACCTGTGCCGAGAGCTCAAAAAACACAGCGAGGGTGTCGATGCGATGCGCAAGGGGCTCGAGACCCAGGGGCTTCCCCGGATCGCCCGCCAGGACCTGCTCTTTGTGCTCGGGCACCTGCTCGACTCGCTCAAGGAGTACGACGAGGCCTTCGATTGCTTCAAGAAGGGCAACGCGATGGACAAGGAGGCCTCGCACCTCGAGGTCGAGAAGTACACCGAGCTCTGGGACCCCGAGAAGTTTGCGCAGATCCCCGAATCGGAGATCGATGGATCGCGTGCGGTGTTCATCGTCGGGATGCCCCGCTCGGGCACCACGCTGACCGAGCAGATCATCGCGTCGCATCCGAGTGCCAACGGCGTGGGCGAGAGCCAGCAGATGGGGCTGATGGCCCGCCAGCGCCCGCTCGAATCATTCAACGAGGCCTATGTGAATAAGGCGGGGCAGCTGTATCTCGATATGCTCAGCTCCAAGTTCCCGGATCGCTCAACGATCCGCGTGTGCGACAAGATGCCCGAGAACTTCTACTACGCGGGGCTGATCAACAAGATCCTGCCCGGGGCCAAGATCATCCATTGCAAGCGCAACCCGATCGACACCTGTTTGTCGATCTTCTTCCAGCGCTTCGGGCCCAACATGCAGTACGCGCCGAGCATGGAGCACACCGCCAAGCAGTTCCTCGCGTACACCAAGGTGATCGAGCATGTCACCGAAAAGCTCGGGGTCGTCATGCACGACGCGGTCTACGAGCAGACCACGGCCAACCCCGAAGAATCGATCCGTGCGATGCTCGATCATGTGGGCTTGCCTTTCAATCAGGCGTCGATGGATTTCCACAAGAGCAAGAAGACGGTGCACACCGCGAGTGCGACGCAGATCCGCCAGCCGATCTACACGAGCTCGAAGGAACGCTGGCGCAACTACGAGAAGCATATTGGGCCGATGATCGAGATTTTGCAGCCGGTGATGGACGGCTGATCGATCGATTCATGTCAACGAAAAACGCCTCGGACTCATCCGAGGCGTTTTTCAATGGAGTCTTGTTGAATAGCCAGGTTGAATAGCCAGGTTGAATAGCCGGGTTGAACAACCGGATTAGTCGCTCTGCTTGGCGGGCTCTTCGGTGAACTCGGTCACGGGCTCGGTCGTTGGCACGGCTTCTGGTGTAGTTTCGGTCTCAGGTGCAGTCTCAACAACCGGCTCCGGGGCCTTCTCGGGGTAGCCGAGCTTGATCCGGACGAGCTCGGTGATGTCCACGCTTGCTGGTGGGGTGACGAGCGGGCGTGCGAGGATCTCTTGGGTGATCCCGGTGATGTTTTCGGTCTGGATCAGCTCGCCGTCGGCGCGGGTGGCGAAGACGAAGGTGAGCCCTTCCTGGGCGGCGATCTCGTTGGCCGCGGCGTAGATCGCGGTGTACCCCGCCGCGATCTGGCGGGCGATCAGGACCTCGTAGTCAGCGCTCGCCTGGCGTGCCATGGTGTTGAGCTGCTCCTGGATCCCTTGGTACTGCTGGAAGACCGCCTGGGCGTTGGGGTCGGTCTGCTGCATGGACTGGAGCTGGGTGGTGATTTCGGTCAGCTGCCCTTCGAGTGCGGCCATCCGAGCATTGGTTTCTGCGTCAAAGTCATTGCGTGCGGCGGTGGTTTCTTCGGTGAGCAGGGCCTTGTCGATCAGGTTGAACACATCCACGAACCCGATGTCGTCGGAGGCGATCTTGGGGGCTTTGTAGGCGCCGGCGGGCGAGGCGATCATGGTGACGATGATCGCGACGAGGACCAGCGTGGTCGTGGTGAGGATCTGGGTCGTGCGTTTCATGGATATGGGCTCCGTTGAGATTCAAATGCTGGGTGATTTTGCCCCGGGGGGGTATAGTCTGGTCCCAACTGTACGGCTGTGATCGCTCGGTGTTTGCATTTGTATGCGCCGCGATCGAAGAAAAGCCGTCTTCCTGATAGATGATGCCCGATTGGAGCCGACGATGCGCGATCAACGCCTTGATAAACTCGCCGATGTGCTTGTGAGATACTCAACAAAGGTCAAGAAGGGGGACCTGGTCTCGATCGGTGCCGATCCTGTGGCCATGCCCATGATCGAGGCGGTCTTCGAGGCGGTTCTCAAGGCCGGCGGGCACCCCTTCTGGTCGATGCGCAGCAGCACCCTCAACGATACATTCCTCGAGCACGCCAGCGACGAGCAGCTCGATTTCTTGAACCCGGTCGAGATGTTCGCTGTCGATACCATCGATGTGAGCATCGGGCTCTGGGCGGACGTCAACACCAAGTCGCTCTCGCGCGTTGATCCCAAGAAGGTCGCCCGCCAGCGTCTGGCCCACGCCCCGCGGATGACCCGCACGCTCAACCGGGCCGCCAAGGGCGAGATGCGATGGTGCGGCACCATGTACCCGACGATCTCGTCGGCCCAAGACGCAGAAATGTCGCTGGCCCAGTACGAGAAGTTCGTGTTCGAAGCCGGGCTCTTGCACCTGCCCGACCCGGTCGCGGCCTGGGAGCAGATCCACGCCCGCCAGCAGCTCGTGTGCGACTTCCTGCAGACCAAGGACGAGCTGCACTTCAAAGCGCCGCCCAGAGAGGGACGCAACGGGCACGACGGCACCGACCTGCGCGTCAACATCGATCAGCAGAAGTCGATCTGGGTCAACTGCTCGGGCGGCGAGAACTTCCCCGATGGCGAGGTGTTCTGTGGCCCCCAAGGCGCCGACGGGCATGTCAACTACACCTTCCCGGCTGTTTATAACGGGCGCGAGGTCGAGGGCGTGCGCCTGGAGTTCAAGGACAACAGGGTCGTCAACGCGAGTGCGACCAAGAACGAAGAGTTCCTCTTCGCGATGCTCGATCAGGACGCCGGCGCTCGGACCATGGGCGAGATCGCGATCGGGACGAACTACTCCATCAAGGAGTTCTCCAAGAACACGCTCTTCGACGAAAAGATCGGCGGCACCTTCCACGCCGCCTGCGGCATGGGCTACCCGGAGTCGGGCTCGTTCAACGAATCGGCCCTGCACTGGGACATGGTCTGCGACCTGCGCCCGACTAAGGACGCCCCGGGTGGTACGATCGCCGCCGACGGCGAGGTCTTCCACAAGGACGGCCACTTCCTCAACGATGCCTGGCCGGGGAATGGGTGATATAGACGGCAGCCGATTGAGGTGAGAGGGAAGGGCAGTATGTGCGAGACCGATCCAACTTGGGTTTCTGCTGACATGCTCACGGCGTACTCGATCGAGTCTCAGCTGGGCAAAGAGATCGGGGCTGGACATCCACTTGATGGTGTCCCGTTTACCGTATTGGCGACTTGCACCGCGTGCGATGATGCGCTGATTGAAATCACAAAGACCGGGCAACGGATGGGGGTCCATCCGACATGGGGTAAGCTCCAAGAGCCGCCGTTTCCTATGTCATGGGTGGTTGGTGACCCGTGGTTGGCTCTGCAAGTAGAAGACGCGATCATCCGCGTCGATGTCGATTCGACAAAGTCGGCCCATGACAAGCCTTTTCCTCATCCATACGCGGGCTGCAGCTGTGAGAACTGCCAGAACCTTGGGGCTCAGCAAGATGTGTTTCCATCGAACGATGTTCGTCGGTGGTTCCGGTCTCTGGGCATCAATCCATCACGGCCGAGCGAAGTGGTCAAGTACGGGCTGACCAAAGACGGGCACCTATATGGCATGACCTACCACATGCGTGGGAGATTTGACGAAGACTCGGTTGCTCTCGATCTCTATGGTTTTTTTACTGTGATTCAACAGATTAATGAAGATTCGATTGAGATTAAAAACAGGGTGGGCCCGCCTCCGAGTGCGGACTTTGGGTTTGAGCCGATACTCCAGGTTGATTTGATGGTTGTTGCTCCGTGGGTGCTTGATTGCCCTGAGTCACCATAGTTCCTACGCGATATCCGGCAAGTCCAGATCTGGCACATTGGCGAAGGGGATGCGCCGTGGAGCGGAGTCCGTGACGCCGTGCATCGAGCCGTAGTAGATCGAGGCGTGCCCCTGCTTGCGGTTGATGGTGTCCATGGTGTGGGCCAGTCGCGTGCGCTTGCGATCGAGCTCGAAGAGCGGCTCTTCGACGGTGCCGTCCTTGACCAACCCCCCGAGCGTCACGCCCACGCAGAAGATGAACTCGAAGGGTTGTCGATCCCAGAGCTGGGCGAGGTGCCAGAGTAGGCGCACGGTGTCCTGGCAGGGCTCGAGCTTGACATCGAAGTGCACCGATGGTCGCTCGGGCGGCTTGAGATCGAGGGTGAGCTTGGTGCACCAATACTTCTCCCAGCGCATCCGGGCCGCGGCTTTGTGCAGCAATCGGATCGCGACGGATCTTGCTTGATCTTTGTGGCGCAGATCGGGCGGGAGGATGTGCTGGTGCCCGCAGTTTTGTCGTCGGGTTTTGGGGATGGGGGTCTCGTCGCCGCGGAGCCAGTGCCACCAGGTCTCGCCGAGCACGCTGCCCCAGGCTTTACGCAGCGTCGGGCGCGACGCCCGGCACAGCTGGGCGACGGTGCGGATGCCGTAGCGGTGGAGCCTTGCCTCGATCCCGTCGGCGATCCCCGGGAAGTCCGTCAGTTCGAGCCCGTGCAGACGCAGGGGCAGCTCGCGCTGTTCGATGACGACGAGCCCGTCGGGCTTCATCATGTTCGACGCGGTCTTGGCCAGCACCCGGTTGGGCGCGATCCCGATCGAGCAGCGCAGGTACTGCCCGGCGATCTCGCGGATGGCGCTTTTCATCCGCATCGCCAGCTCGCGGGCGCGGTCGATGTCGCGGTCGGGCCCGGTGAGCCGGAAGGACATCTCGTCGATCGAGTACACCCCCTCGACAGGATAAATCGTGTCCACGGCTTCGAGGATCTTGTGGTGCATCTTGATGTACTCGTCGGGGCGCGATGCGATGAGGATGATCCCGGGGCATTTCTCGTGGGCCTCGCGCACGCCGCACCCGGTTTTGACCCCGAAGTGCTTGGCCTCGTAGCTGGCGGCGATGCAACATGTTGAATCACAGTCGTTTGGGATAATCCCGATCGGGTGCCCACGCAGCTGGGGCATGAGCTGCTGCTCGACAGAGGCGAAGAAGGCGTTGAGATCAAGAAAGAGGGTTGGCATACCGTATGTATACCGAACAAAACAAGAATGATCAACAGTTGGCTGGGCACAAAGACCAGATCATCGCGGGCGGGTGCCCGGAGAGGGCCGATGACGGGCCCAAGCAGGGGGCGGGGCGTGCAGGGAGATACCCCATTTTGAGTCGCTGGCATCGCGTGTGTGGGCTCGCGGGTGTGTGACTTGCCCAATTGGGAGGGCTGGGGGGCCATTTTTACACACAGTGGATGGGCGCGTGTGGTGTTGAGCGGCATAGGCGTATTGAGCGGAAATTTGATGTGTTTTTTGATTGGCTTAACTTATTGGCCGATCAGTGTTTAGTTGCTTGCCCGTATGGCGGTATCATCGAGGAGTCTTGCCGTGTCGAGCCAAATCACCGCTCGCGTTGAGAGCGACAAATCGAAGGTCACCCTGGTGATCGAAGCGGGCTTTGATCCCGGTCAGCTGACGCCGATCTTGTTGCGCTCGGTCGCGACGGAGGCGGGGGTGGAGATCACCCCCGCGGTTGAGCAGGCGATCGCGGCGTGCATGGCCAGCTACACCCCCGGGGATGATCCGGTCGAGGCCCAGATCGCTTCGTGGACCGAGCCTGAGCACGGCGTGGACGGGTGGATCGAATGGGCCGAGGGCTTTGATCCGACGGATTCGGATGCTGATTCCCATTCTGATACCGATGCTGATGCTGCCGCTGATGGAGACGGCTCCGAGACAACGGACACCGGGAGCACCGATCATTACGCCGGCACGCACTATGTCAGTGTCAGCCCAGACGATGTGCTCGGGTGCCTGCACGAGCCGACCCCGGGCGCTGATGGGCTCGATGTGTTGGGCAACTGTCTCAAGGCCATCCCCGGCAAGCCGTCGCCGATCAAGCTGCACTCGTCGGTCCGCTTGGAATCCGACGGACGCATTGTCTCCGTGCTCGAGGGCGTGATCTCGCTCAAGGGCAACACGCTCGAGATTGTGCAGCAGCTCCCGATCGCCGACTGTGTCGATTTCTCGACCGGGCACATCGATTTCGCGGGCTCGGTCATCATCAAGAATGCGATCCGGACGGGGTTCAATGTGCACGCCGAGCAGGATATCCAGGTCGGTGGGCTGATCGAAGCCTCCGAGATCGTCTGCGGCGGTGACCTGACGGCCAAGCAGGGCATGGCGGGCAAGGGGCGGGGGACGGTGCAGGTCGGGGGGGATGTGGATGCGACTTATCTCGAGGATGTGAGCGGCTTGATCGCCGGGGATCTCAAGTTCCGCAACTCGCTGATCGGGTGCGATCTGAAGGTTGGCGGGGATGTGGATGGCAGCTCGGGCGTGATCCGCGGGGGCACGCTCTATGTCGGGGGCGTTTTTCAGGTCAAGTCTTTGGGCTCGTCGTCATCGCCGGTGACGGAGGTTCATCTCGGGCGCGACCCCAAGCTCCAAGAGCTGCTCGAGCGAACGCAGGCCATGGTCGAGACCACCAACGCCGCCCTCACGGGCAAACAAGCCCAGTACGATCAGCTCTCGGCCTTCAAGAACCCCAGCGACGCCGACCGGGCACGCATGGGCGAGCTGATGGCCGAGATCCAAGGAACCCAGGGCGTGCTCAAGCGGGCCCATGGCGCGATCGAGCAAACGCACAAGCGGATCCATGAGACGGGCACACTCGATGTGCAGGTCTCGGGCCAGATCTTCCCCGCGGTGACCCTGGTGGTGGGTGAGCAGCGCTTCACATTCAAGTCAGCCATCACCGGCCCGATCTCGGTGTTCTGGAATGACGAGCGCCAGGTGGTGTACAGGGTCGGATCGACCGGCGAGATGAGGGCGATCGAACTGATCACCGATGTCAGCCCGTACGAACCCGCCGCAGCGGCCTAACAGGTCGGGTCAGAAGCAGGGCACCCGTGTCACGCATTTCTACCGTGAAATGAACTCCACGCGGGTGACTTGGACACCAGCGGGTAATGGTTCATCAGGCTTGAAATCCATGACCACTTTATTGTTGGAGGTGGGTGAGAGGAGTCGTCTGCCAACATACTTGGCGGTGCAAGACTGCTCCGAGTCGAAACAGAGCACGGCTTCAAGCTCTGCGGCAATCTGATCTTGTGGCAGCGGGTTCGATTCAAAAACGATGACAACAATGCCTGTCTCGAACACAAAGCTCTCAATCAAGTTCTCATCCATACTGACCATCCTAACTTGAGCAGGCACGCTTTGCCGTAGATGATCAAAGTATGGCATCCTTCTTCTAGAGCGGTTTCTGGCCCAGTCCGCGCCCGATGCGGCCTTTGCCGTCGCGCATGGCGCGCCGGGCTAGTGGCTACTGGCGGTTGGCTTGGGTGATTGAGTTGGCGATCCGGTTCACATTGCCTGTTTCATGGTACCACGCGTACACGGCGGGAAGAAACCCATTTTCTTCCTTTCGTAGGAGCAGTCGGTCTCCACATCCGTTCTCAGCGATGCTGAGTGTGTTCTCAGCTTTGTTGTTCCATTCAGCGTAACTCTGGTTCTCGATAAGAACATGACTCGCTGTTCTGCTTATCCGCTTTTGATCCGTTGTATCTTGGATTGGATGGAGCTCCCAGTCTTCGTTCCCAAGTTCAACCGTGCCGCCATTCTTTGTTTTCATGAAATCTCGATAGCAATCTGGGAGCAACGCCCCAAGTTCAGATTCAAGTGCTTGTATTTCTTGTTCGCCGGCTGGGAAAGGCAAGGGATGGCATCCTGTTCTAGAGCGGTTTCTGGCCCAGCCCTCGCCCGATGCGGCCTTTGCCGTCGCGCATGGCGCGCCGGGCTTGGTAGCTGTCGAGGTTATTGCCGCACTCGGGGCAGGTGGTGGGGCGGGCGAGGGTGGTCACATCGTACTGGCAGAAGTAGCAGTGCCCGTTGAGCGTCACGGCTCGGGGGTACTCGTCCAAGATCGCGTCCCAGATGCTCGCCAGCGAGTCTTGGGCGATCTTGAGCCGGATGGGCGTGGGGTCGTCGAGGACGATCAGATAGCGATCGGAATGGCGATCAGTGGATTCGAGCACATGGGCGCGGACGCCTCGGATCGAGAGCCCGTAGATGATCTGGGGGACATCAGAAGCCGTGTTGGCGCTGGTGAGGACGGTGCTCGATGAGCCTTGGGGGTCAGCGTCTAGGCTGTCTGGCTGCTGCTCCGGCTGTCGGTCTGGCTGTGGGTTGTTGGCTGGATCGGGCACGGGTGAGGATAGGGAGATCGTGGCGGTCTATCCTCTGTCCATGACCGACGATCTGAACCACATCCCGGTGCTCCCCAGCGAGGTCGTCGAGCTGCTCGATCCGCAGGTCGGTGAGATTCTGGTGGATTGCACCGCCGGATTGGGTGGGCACGCGGCGATGATCGCCGAGCGACTGGGCCCGACGGGGACCGTGGTGCTCAATGATCTCGATCAGGGGAACCTCGATCGGGCCAAGGTCCATGTGGCCAAGGCTTTATGCCCCGATGACCCGGATTCGGCCAAGGTGCACGCGATCCGGGGCAACTTCGCGGATCTGCCCAGCAAACTCAAAGAACTCGGGTTGTGCGCGGATCTGGTCTTGGCGGATCTGGGGTTCGCCAGCACGCAGGTGGACGACCCGGAGCGTGGATTAAGTTTCAGATTTTCTGGGCCGTTGGAT
>Ga0209344_10002822_pt1 | contig 18418 bp, 23 predicted proteins | sample Cruoilmetagenom6_FD_187293 | JGI IMG/M metagenome (GOLD analysis project Ga0209344, IMG submission 187293) | Oil polluted marine microbial communities from Coal Oil Point, Santa Barbara, California, USA - Santa Barbara Oil Seep Sample 6 (SPAdes)... | ecosystem: Environmental > Aquatic > Marine... | reverse complement strand
TCTTTGAATTTTGGTGTCGATGCTTTGGTAAGCGATGAAATGTCTCCTATTATTCATATGGTAGCGGACGCTAATGCCATTTTAGATGGAGAGAATAAATTATCTCTTACAGAGCAGTCGGTTATTATGGTAAGCGAAGAAAAATCGCCAAAAGTTGCTTTGAACACTGCAAGTATGTTTACAGTAGACCATGTTCATAACGGTACGGGAGACTCACACTAAATTAATAGGGGTCACTCTTTTTGGGCGACCCATTTTTTAAAACAATAACAGATGAAATATCTAGTATGGGTGTTACTGTCGGTGTTTTTGATGTCTTGCAACGAAGATGAGGGGTATGTGGCTGTTGAGAACACCTTTTTAACGGTAGACGTTCCTGAGAATTTTCCTGAACTCGCGTATGACATAGAAGCAAATCCACCAACACAATTGGGCTTTGAGCTGGGCAAAAAATTATTCTATGACGGTAAACTATCCTCTAGCGGATTTATCTCATGTGGATTTTGTCATGAGCAGAGTTCAGCGTTCACGCACCACGGACATCAATTTAGTCACGGTGTAAATGATTTAGAGGGCACAAGAAATACACCCACTATATCTAACATGGCATTTTTCACTGAATTCGCTTGGGATGGTGCTACCTCCCATTTAGATCTTTTTCCAATTATTCCGATTACCAACGAAGTGGAAATGGGGGAAACCATGACCAGTGTTGTCAATAAATTAATTGCCGATAACGAGTATCAAAAGGAATTTGAGATGGCTTTTGAGAAAGGTGGAGTAAACGCAGAGAATTTTCTAAAAGCGTTATCACAATTCATGGTAATGATGATTTCTTCTGATGCTAAATATGATAAGTATGTACGTAATGAAGAAGGCGGAGAACTTACCGAAGATGAAGCCTACGGTTTAGCTGTTTTTCAACAAAAGTGTGCGTCATGTCACGCCACAGATTTATTTACCGATGGCAGTTTTAGAAACAATGGCTTGCCGCCCAATTCGAAATTAAACGATATTGGCAGAGCTGAGGTTAGTGGTAGCGAAAGCGATAACTACAAGTTTAAAGTGCCAAGTTTACGCAATGTAGCATTGACTGCCCCGTACATGCATGATGGCAGGTTTGGGAGTTTAGAATCAGTATTGAATTTCTATACCAACGGCATGGTAGAGTCAGAAACGCTGGATAATTCTTTACGAAATGAAGACGGGTTAGGAATCGCCTTAAACGATGAGGAAAAGGAGGTATTATTAGCCTTCTTTGAAATTTTGACGGATGACACTTTTATTAATGACGAACGATTTTCAGAATATTAAATATGAATAAGATAATAATATATATGTTTTTGCTTGGCGGATTATTTGTTGTTCAGGCAAATGCTAACCACGAGGAGAAAGCCGAATGTATTTGGAAAAATACAGCTTACGAATATTTCTGTGATACCTGCGGATGCGGTGGAAATGGAGGAAGCATGGGTTTTGGAACCGGATTGAATAATAACTTCGTGGGACTACGATATATAGGTCAAAAGTACCGCTCTAGAGATGGTATTTTTGATAATTCCTCCTGGATAAACGAAAACTTCAATACGGTACAAGCATGGGGGAAACTTCCTGTTGGAAAACGTGTTTTGGTAAATGCCTTACTGCCATATCACTCTCATAATAGAAAGTTTTCCGATAATACCGAGCAGACGATAAATGGTATTGGCGATGCAACGGTTTTGGCATATTACAATGTGCTACGCCAAACTCCTGATAGTATAATTTCCATAAAACCGGAACATGCTTTGCAAATTGGGGGCGGAGTAAAATTACCGACCGGTAGTTTTGATGTTGCTAATATTGAAGGAAGTGTCAACCCAAGTTTTCAATTGGGAACTGGGAGTTGGGATTATATTTTAGCTGCCAATTACGGAATCACCCATAGAAACTGGGGTTTATCTGCGTTATTGAATTACACCATAAAAACCGAAAACAGTAAGAACTACCTTTTCGGTAATCAATGGAATGTAGCATTGAACACGTATAAAACATATTACGTTTCTCCGTCAGTATCGCTTACTCCCCAAGTAGGATTAGGAGGCGAATTTTTTGATGAGAACCAAGAGTTTAATTTAGCAGTTCCCGATACCGGAGGCGAAGTCTATTTTGCTCGTATGGGACTAGAAGCAAATTATAATAGATATGCATTGGGTATTTCAAGCATGCTACCTATATCTCAAAATTTGAATAAAGGTAAAGTGGAGGTAAAGAACAGGGTTTCATTATATTTGAATATCAATTTGTAAGAAATAACCCAATTTAAGATCAAAAGTAATAGTGATAACATTAGAAGAATTCAAGAAAAAACTAAAGACCGCACCAAAGGAAATTTCGTTTTCAGATACGATGGAGGTAATAGATTCTAAGTATGGTTTTACACCAACGGCATATACAAATGGTGCTGTAATTAATGAAGCTGGTCAGAATTCCGGTTCGTGTAAATTATTTTCTTTTGCTATTAAAGAAGGACTTACAAAAGAGGAAACTTTAACATGTTTCGGTCAATATTATTTTGATGAGGAGTTACTGGACCTAAAAGGTACTTCTCATCAGAATATTAGAAACTTTATGGAAACCGGTTTTGAAGGCTTGTCATTTGAAGGTGAAGCATTAAAGTTGCTTTAGAACTATTTGCCAATTGATTTCTATTCGTATCGGGATAGGTTAACTATAAACCATGCAAGAATTATTAACTGAAATAAGGGGATGTACGGTTTGTAAGGCGCATTTGCCTTTAGAACCTAGACCTATTATTGCAGGTACTGTTAATTCTAAAATTATATTGGTAAGTCAAGCACCAGGAAGAAAAGCCCATGTAGAGAATAAGGCATGGGATGACCCAAGTGGTAGAAAACTTCGTGAATGGCTGGGGGTAGATGAAGAAGTCTTTTATAATCCAGATAATTTTGCGGTATTACCTATGGGATTTTGTTATCCTGGTAAGGGTAAAACGGGAGATCTACCACCTAGAAAGGAATGTGCTCCCTTGTGGCATTCTCAAGTGTGGGAGCAATTTAAAAATGTAAAACTCATTCTACTAATTGGTAAATATTCTCAAGACCAATATTTAGGCAAGCAAGCCAAAAAGAACCTGACCGAAAATGTATTGCACTACAAAGAGTTTTTACCAAAGTTTTTTTTGTTACCGCACCCATCACCTGTAAATCGTTTTTGGAGAAGTAAGAATCCTTGGTTTGAGGAAGATGTTGTTGGGGAGTTGCAGGAATTGGTCGCTGATATTTTAAAATAAAATATAATTGCGATAATCGTAGCAGTTTGTTTTCAACTAAAAGACCACCTGAACCACAAAATGGGTCATGAATAAATGATTCTTAGAATTTCAAATATTCTTTTCAGAAGAAAGATAAAAATTATTGTAATGATAAGAATTGATGGTAAAACAATCCATAAGGATATAAAGCGAATAGATTTATATAAATATTTTCCATCAAATTTTGGTAGGACACTGAAATTAGCTTTCATCTGCTTTGGATATAATAGATTTGATATATTGAACTATATAGGTGTTCTTGAATCGCTCTTTCAAACTTGATTTTAATTCGTAATTACCACTTGCCTCAATTGTTGCATTATCGATTTCTTTAAAATGTTTAATTCTTCTTTCCTTAAAGTATTCTTTAATAAATGTATTTATAAGGAAGCCGATTGACACTACTACTATCCAAATTATTTCCATGATTTAATAATATATTTAACAAACATCCAATTATTGTATTTGTTTACATGTAACATGAAGAGACGGTAATAAAACCAATTCATCTATATATAAAACATAATTAAGTTTATAAAGGCTAACAATAGCACTTATAGTGTTGACAATATAATTGTTAAGTGAAATTGAAAAACAAATTTAAATAATAAAATGTGGAAAAAATTGCCAGAAATGTATATCAGAAATTGAAGTATAAACTTTAAGAGTTTTAATAAAGGACAACTCAGGCGGGATAAGGTTTCAACAGCTAGAAGACTCAACTTTCATGGTAGTTCGACTTCGAAATCTCTTAAGTTAAATAATTTTAAATGTTACAATGTCACTTCGAGTGAATTTTTGAGGTACAAGAAAAATAGTATCGAGAACTTTCGTGTACCAAAAGGTTCTCGATACACTTTTTTATTCAATATTCTTATTGAATAAAAAACCACTCGAACTGACAGTATTTATAAATTGAAAAATAAGTTTTGAAATTAACAGTTTGTCTTGCACTTCCAAATATAGATTTTTATTGTTGCCAACAACCACCTATTTGGCTTCTTTCATCAATCTATCTAACATCATTATGGCCTATATTGTTGTATTTTTGTACCCTACAAAAACTGATAAATTATGAGTACAACAAATCATATTAGCACGAAGTGGTTGGGCAACATGTCCTTTGAAAGTAATAACCCATCTGGGCATTCATTAAGAATAGATATCGCCAAAGAAGACGGTGGTGATAGTAGCGGATTAAGACCTAAAGCATTAATGTTATCCTCATTAGCAGGGTGTTCTGGCTTAGACGTAGCTGCAATGTTCAAGAAAATGAAGTTAGAGGTCGATGATTTTCACATTGAAACTATAGCAAACCTAACAGATGAGCATCCTAAGTTTTATGATAAAGTAGTTATAGAATACCATTTTCATGGCGCAAATTTAGCCGAGAAAAAACTACAAAGAGCAGTAGACCTTTCTATTGAAAAATATTGTGGAGTAATGGAAATGTTCAGACAATTCGCCGAGCTAGAGATTAAGACTGTTTTTCATAAAAAATAAACAAATAAGTGCAAGTTCAAGTTCAAAAATCAAGTTCAAATAAAAATTATGCCGGATAAAAAGTTTGACCTTGAAGATAGATTGGTGGATTTTGCAGCTAACATTGTACTTTTTTGTAAAGACTTACCATCTGATATGACCGGTCAGTATTATGGTAATCAACTACTAAGATCAGCAGGGAGTTCTGCGCTTAATTTTGGTGAAGCGCAAGGAACAAATACCGTTAAGGATTATATCAATAAAGCTTCTATATCTTTAAAAGAATTGAAGGAGTCTAGGGTCAATCTTAAGATATTGACTAAAGTAGAATACGGAGATTCATCTAAAAGAGTTGAAATATTAGATGAATTAGAACAATTAATAAGAATTATAGCAACAATCATTAAAAATAAAAAGTAACCAAAATTCAAATTTTAAAGGAGGTTTAAAGATTCTATTTAAGGGTTTTTGAACTTGAACTTGAACTTGAACTTGATTTTTGAACTTGAACTTTAATTTGAAAAAATGCGCTGGACAATTAAACCAAAACCGAAACAAGAAGATATTGATGCTTTAGCGAGTGCTTTAAAGGTCGATGATTTGGTGGCGCAGCTTTTATTACAAAGAGGTATTTCTACGTATGATGAGGCAAAGAATTTCTTTCGCCCACAGTTAGAAGATTTGCATGACCCTTTTTTAATGAAGGACATGGATATTGCGGTGAACAGGATTGAAGAAGCCGTTGCCAATGGTGAGAATATTTTGGTATATGGCGATTATGATGTTGACGGTACAACGGCCGTTGCATTAATGTCATCGTATCTGTTGAGTTATTATCCTAATGTAGCCACATATATCCCAGATCGATATGATGAGGGATACGGAGTATCTTTTAAGGGAATCGATTTTGCCGAGGATAATGATTTTACATTAATCGTTGCGTTGGATTGCGGAGTGAAGGCAATTGACAAAGTAGCCTATGCAAAGGAAAAAGGGATTGATTTTATCATCTGTGATCATCATAGACCCGGTACAATATTACCAAGTGCAATAGCAGTTTTAGACCCAAAAAGAGAAGATTGTTCATATCCATATGATGAGTTATGTGGTTGCGGAGTAGGTTTTAAGTTGATTCAGGCTTTAGGGTCACGAAGAGGAGAAACTATTGATGACGTTATCTATTATCTTGATTTAGTGGCTACTGCGATTGGAGCAGACATAGTGCCAATAACTGGAGAGAATCGAATACTGGCTTATTATGGCTTGAAAGTCATCAATCAACAGCCTAGAATCGGTTTTAAAGCTATTATTGATCAAATCAATAAAAAAGAACTGACCATTACCGATGTCGTTTTCATCATTGCACCTAGAATTAATGCTGCAGGAAGAATGAAACACGGGCAGCATGCGGTAAATCTTTTGACCGAAACCAATATGGACGAAGCTCTAAAATTTGCTTCTAAAATTGAAAAATTCAATACGGATAGAAGAGGGCTAGATCAAGAAATTACGATAGAGGCCCTTGGGCAAATTCAGGATAATGAAGAACAAGAAGGTTTCACTTCTGTGGTATATAAAGATTCTTGGCACAAAGGCGTAATAGGTATTGTAGCTTCTAGATTAACCGAAACCTATTATAGGCCCACCTTGGTTTTTACCAAAAGTGGCGATAAGTTGGCAGCATCGGCACGGTCGGTTAGAGGCTTTGATGTGTATAATGCCTTAGAGGGTTGTACAGATTATATAGAGCAGTTTGGCGGACATAAATATGCCGCAGGCTTGACCTTGTTAGAAGAGCAGTACAATAATTTCAAACATCAGTTCGAGAAGGTAGTTAAAGAAAGCATTGACCCACAGATGTTGATACCTGAAATCACTATTGATGCCGTAATTGAATTACAAGACATTAACCCTAAGCTAATACGCATATTAAAACAATTTGCACCCTTTGGACCCGGGAATATGTCGCCCGTATTTATGGCAGAAAATCTTCAAGATACAGGTTATGCAAAATGTGTCGGTAAAGAAGAGGCACATTTAAAATTAGCTGTGGTACAGCAGGGCAGTCATAAAATAAATGGAATCGGTTTTAATATGGGAGATAAATTATATCTGGTCACCAGTAGAAAACCTTTTAATGCCGTCTTTTCTATAGATGAAAATGAATGGCAAGGCAATGTTAGTTTACAATTAAAGCTAAAGGATATCAAATGAGAATAGAGCATATTGCCTTTTGGGTTACAGATTTAGAAGCAATGCGTATGTTTTATGAAACGTATTTCAATGCCGTAGCAGGAGAAAGGTATCATAATCGTGCAAAAGAATTTACCTCTTACTTTTTAAGTTTTACCGATGGAGCCCGATTAGAAATCATGCATAAGTCTTCTATTAATAATTCAAAGAATACAGAGGTACAAACCGGATTTGTTCATTTTGCCATATCCGTTGGGTCAAAAAAACAAGTAGATATACTAACAAAAAAGTTGAGAGATGACGGGTTCACAATTGCTGGAGAACCTAGAACTACAGGTGATGGTTACTACGAAAGTATCATTTTAGACCCAGAGGGAAATCAAATCGAAATCACCATTTAACATTATTATTTATAATTGTTCTAAATAATATTTTTATATTTATATAAATATTTAAATCGTTATGAACGATATCAATCCTATTTATCAGAATGATTTTGGAATAGCCTTTCAGTGGAAAAGAGAAAAGCCTAGTCAATCAAAGAAAGTTCAAGTAATTTTCAGGGATATTGGTTTATTGCTCACCCAAAATGAATTACGACATTTTTCTAAATGTATTGCAAGTACTATAGAAAATGGAAAAGGGAATCTCTGTGACGATTGTAAATCAAAAGAATCGTACCGTTCATTATTGTTAAGTACACCTGCGCATCAAATAACCTTTGCGGTAAGCCTTCAAGAAGCCATAGAAATCAGAGACCTTATTAATGGAACCATGTTTAAATTGGAACTGGATTCAATTTTTTTGGAATTGGGAATTGATTAAATTCTCTACGGAAATTTCACCTTTTTCTTCATCATAATTAGTTGCAAATTCATGATTTGCCCATTCATTTATTAAATATCTTTGAAGTCTATTCAGAGATGTCCCTATGCGCGTAAATGATCCCTATGCTGCCTTAAGATTTAAGGAATTCAATATTTTTCTTCTAGTTCGTTTTGCCATGGTTTTTGCTTGGTCCATGCAGTTTATAGTTATAGAATGGCAAGTCTATTCCATGACCAAAGATCCATTGTCATTGGGTATTATTGGTTTGATGGAGGTAATACCTGCAGTTAGTATGGCTCTTTTTGCTGGTCACATTGTGGATCAGAAAGAGAAACGAAATCTGCTGATAAAGTGTATATTCGGCTTTTCGGTCATTAGTTTCGGACTCTTTATGTTGAGTCTGCCTTCTGTTTTAGAAACCTATGAGACCAAGTCAATTCTGTATGGAATTTATGCATTGGTCTTCTGTGGAGGATTGGTTAGAGCATTCTTAGGCCCCACCATATTCTCTTTAATTGCGTTGATCGTACCGAAAAAAATATATCCGAATGCCGCTACTTGGAGTAGTACAACATGGCAAATGGCATCGGTACTTGGTCCGGCATTAGCAGGATTTTCAATAAGTATTATAGGAGTACATTGGTCGATGTGTGTCATATTCGGTTTTTCATTATTGGCATTAACAGCCTTATTCAATATTTCTAAAAAGCCAATTCTAAATCCTAAAATTGGAGAACCCGTTTTTCAGAGTTTAAGAGAGGGGTTGACATTTGTTTTCAAGACCAGAGCAGTGTTAGGTGCATTGACTTTAGATATGATTGCGGTATTGTTCGGTGGTGCAGTGGCACTGTTGCCCGTTTTTGCCCAAGATATATTACATGTCGGTTCAGAAGGTTTTGGTGTCTTGAGAGCAGCTCCGGCTGTAGGTGCTGCCATAACCATGTTAGGGTCTACCAGATTTCCTTTGCATAAAAATGCGGGTAAAAAGTTATTGTTTGCCGTTTTCGGTTTTGGTTTATGTATGATCGTATTCGGGTTATCTACGTATTTCTGGCTATCTGTTATCGCTTTGTTTTTAAGTGGTGCGGTAGATGGCGTATCTATGATTATAAGGCAAACCATATTACAATTAAAGACTCCCGATAACATGCGTGGGCGTGTAGCTTCAGTAAACTCAATGTTTGTAGGGTCATCAAATGAACTAGGCGCATTTGAAAGTGGCGTAACAGCAAAATTGATGGGAACAGTTACAGCAGTTGTTTTCGGTGGAAGTATGACTTTATTAACGGTAGGCTTAACCGCAATGGTTTCTCCGAAATTTAGAAAACTGGACTTACAAAAAGATATTGAAGATCACGAGGGTTAGAATATACAGATTATTATAAAAAAAGCCCCTAAATTAGGGGCAATTCTTTAAAGTAAGTAGTGCTTAAAATTAAATCTTCAAGTGGGGAAACTTGTAGGTAATGTGAAGATTTGGGATACAGCACTTAAACTAACTAATACTGTAAAGGTATAACCAAGAGTTAGTTTTTTAAAACTATTGTTGTGAACTGTCTAATTCTTGTTGTAAGAAAAGTATTACATTTTAAAAAATGTATTTCATCGAGGTTTTTAATGACTTTTAGCTGAATTCTTTCAATAAAAGTTCTGAGCCATCAAACTCGGCATAAGTGTAGAAATTGATCCAATCACCTAAGTTCGTGTATTTTGAATTTTTTTTCAATTTTATTTCTAGTGGAAGATGTCTATGACCAAAAATAAAATGGTCATAATGTTGTTGCTCTAACTTTCTGTGTGCGTATTGTACCAGCCACTCTTTATCGTTGCCTAAAAATTTGGCGTCATCATCACCACTGATCAATTTGTTGCTCACAGAAAGGTGTTTTGCCAAACGAACACCAATATCTGGGTGTAGCCATTTAAAGAACCATTTGGCTACGGGGTTGGTAAAGACCTTCTTCATTCTTTTAAATCCTTTATCGTACGGTCCTAATCCGTCACCATGCCCTATAAAGAAAGAGGCTCCGTTAATAGAATATTGTTGAGGTCTATGGTAAACAGGTATGTTGAGTTCTTCTTCAAAGTAACCGTTCATCCAAAGATCATGATTTCCTACAAAATAATGTATTTGTAGGCCTGCATCAGACAGTTCTGCAAGCTTTCCTAGCGTTCTGGTAAATCCTTTTGGGATAACGGTCTTGTATTCAAACCAAAAATCGAACAAATCGCCCATCAAGAAAATCACTCCGGCATCCGACTTGATCGTATCTAACCAACGAACAAACTTCAGTTCTCTCACCCTACTTTCTTCCATAGTAGGAGCTCCTAAGTGGTTATCGCTAGCAAAATATACTTTTTTTCCTGCTGGAAGTTCAATGTTCGTCATCAGGATGTAAATATAATAACTGTTTGGCGTACCAAGGGAATACGTAGGTCAAAATAAGAGCATGTCATTCTAAATTAAACGGTAGTATCTTTTTCGTTCAGTACTATTTTAATGGGTAGATGATCGCTATAGCCCTTTTCATTAAATGTAGATGAATTAGGTCTACCAAACTTTACCGGTTTTTGGTAAGATCCAGAAGTTAATTCTGGGTAGGCAATGATTTCCGCGGTACTTAATTTAAAAGGCAATTCCGATTTCTCAGATAATATACTTTTAGAAATCATAAACTGATCCAACATATTATAAGTGTTCCCAAATACGAAAGTACCTATCTGTGCATCTAAAAACTGATGCATGACATTGTAGAAATACTTTAGTCGCACTCTATTACTTTTTACCAAAGCTTTATTGTTGATTGCCATTAAATACTCGGTAATGCTTTTGTTATAAGGGTTGTCATTAAAGTCACCCAATAGAAGGATATTGGCATCATTGCCTTGCTCTTCATAAATTCTCTCGATCCAATACGATAAATTTTCGGCTACCATAATTCTAAAAGGTTCGCTTTCCAGTTCGCCACCAGATCTAGATGGCCAATGGTTCAAAATACAAATAAGTTTGTTGCCGTTGGCTGTATTTATATGTACCTGAAACAAATCTCTCGTGGAGTTTCTTTTAATGATACGCAGACTATAAGTTTGTTGTTCAGGACCGTATTTGGTCTTATCATATATCAGCGCCGTATCTATACCTCGTTTATCATCACCTTCAGAAATAACAAAACCATAGTTTTTATTGAGGGCATTACCCATTGCCGTTATAAGCAGTTCAATCACATGTTCGTTTTCTACCTCACAAACCCCTAAAATATCAGGTCCTTTACCATAGTTGAATTTAGAAATTACAGCAGTAAGATTGGCTATTTTTTGGTTAAAAATAGAACTGTCCCATCCGTTCAGCTCTTTGCCCAAATACTTGTTTAGAAATTCGCTTCTTCGTGGTGAATTTTCGACATCGAACAGGTTTTCAAGATTCCACCAATAGATATGATGTTTGGTCATGTTGTTGTTTATTAAGGAATTACCCTCAAAATAAAACAATTCTGAACGATGTGCAGCAATTAATACGTTAAGTTTAGTTGATCCTAATTATCACTCGCGTACCATTCTGCAAATGACGTGTCTGTTTCTTGTAGTTTTAGGGAGAACAAAGAAATATTTTCAGGTAATCTAGATTTTATTTTGGAGGCAAAATCGATGACCATATTTTCGCTGGTAGGTTGGTAGTCAGCCAAAATAACATTGTGGCCTCTATCGGTCAATTCTTTAGCAAGCTCTACGTGAGGGGTATTTTTATTAAAAACGGTAGCGTGATCAAATACGTCAACAATATCTTCTTTGACTATTTTTTTAAGATCTCCGAAATCGATAACCATACCTAATTTTACATGGTTGTTATCTGTAATAGGAGTGCCGATCACGGTAACGGATAATTTATAACTATGACCATGAACATTTCTACATTTACCATCATAACCATACAGTGCATGACCGGTTTCAAAATTGAATTGTTTCGTAATACGAATATTGCTCATAGCCTATAATTATATAGCAAAGGTAGGGAAAGTTTAAACGCATTTATAGCGAATACATCATTCTAGAACAATGGCTGTATTTCCTGTTATTAAGCTAACATGGCAACAGTCTGCACCAACTTCATAGGTTTCATCAATAACTTCTTCATTGTCAATATAACCTCTGAAAGTTAGTGTAGCGGTCGAATTTTGATATTGAACACGATTGCCATCACTAAGAATAGGATAGACACCTTGTTCTTTGGAATATTGATATTCTTCGCCGTTGAAATTTGCAGCTAGGTTTTCACCTGTTTCAGTATCAATAACCTCGTAGCTATCTAAAGCTATAGGTTCGCCCGATACATCTTTTATACTGATATTAATGATAACAAAATTATGTGTGCAAATAGTTGAAGAACAATCTTGCTGCTCAATAGTATCGTCTTTGTCGTTGCAAGCAACGAGAAATATAGAAAGAAATGCTACTGTGATTTTTGCAAACATAAAAAACGGATTTACTCGATAATCGAAATTTAAATGCTCCGACGCCTGCCTGACGGTCTTGTGTCGAAATTTAAAAACTTTTAATTATTTACCTAGTGGGCTTGCCCTGAGGTTGCTTATTATAAGATGATGAAATACCGATTAGTTACGTTGGGTGTTGAATTACCTTTTGTATTTCTTCTTTGCGCGAATTTTGTTCACGAAATAAATAATCAAAACAGAAAGGGCAAGAATGGGAAATACCAGATTACCGTTTAAAAATTGAAAGAATTCCATACTAATTATTTAGAAACAGAACGACGTGCTGTTTCAGTTATTTTTTAAATTTTGACAGAGCGTTTCTGGTAAAGTCCGATAATGCCAATTTTCCAGTAATAGATGCGCGGTCTGTCAATAAGATATCCCAATGGTCGGTACCTTCCCATAAAACTTTCTTCCACTCGGTCAATGCATCAGGGTTATAACTTGCCAATTTGTGAATAAAGAAATCAAGTTCCTTATCCATTTCTTGTGCAGAGTCATATACTTTATTGAAAAGTCCTTTTTCTTGTGCCCAATACGCGCTTTTCCATTCGGTCGGAGCCAAAGACATTTCTCCCATGGCAGCGTTTCCTATTTTTCTAGCAACGGCAGGAGCGATAACCAACGGAGCTATACCGATGCTAAGCTCAGATAGTTTTATGGAAGAATTTGCGTTGGAGTATACATAATCACAAGCAGCGGCAAGACCTACGCCACCACCAACAGTTTTACCATGTACACGGCCAACAATGACCTTTTTACATTTACGCATAGCGTTGATGACATGGGCAAAACCACTAAAGAACGCTTTACCTTCTTCAAGGTTTGATACTTCTAACAATTCATCAAAAGAAGCACCTGCACAAAATGCTTTTTCACCTTCGGACTTTAACAGGATAACCGAAATAGCTTCATTATCTGAAAGCTCGTTTATCGTATCCGTTAAACGTTCTAGAAGTTCAGAAACGAATGAATTACTAGCAGGATGCCCAAACTCTACGTGGGCAACTTTACCATCTATTCGTGTATATAAACTTCCATTTTTTCTTGTGGTGACCATAGCATTTTGTTTCCCTCAAAATTACGGATTTTGCCGTAAAGGTTTGAATTTGTTTCTAAACTTCCACACCAATGCGACTCCCCTTATAAACATCCAAACGGTAAAAGCTAGCCATATTCCCGTTAAGCCCCAGTCTAGATATTTTCCTAAAAATAGCATGGGCACAAAACCTAAAAAAGTGGCGACAACCAAGGTGTTTCTCAAATACTTCATTTCGCCCAAACCTTTAAATACACCATCTAGTACAAAGGCAATGGTATTGATCGGGAGACCTAGAATAATAACATAAAAGATTCCGTAAAAGGCAGAGAGTACCAAATCTTCGTTAGAAAATAGGCTGCCCAAAGGTTTGTAGAAAACACTTGCCAAGGCCATGATTGCTAGGCTCACTATGAGTCCGTATTTCGTAATCTTTTTCGCCAATAACCAGAGTCCGTCATAATTACGTTCCCCTAACAATCGTCCACCCATAATATTACCTGCGGCACCAAACCCATCAATAAAAAATGCAGAAAATAACCAAAGGTTAATGGCAATGGTATGTGCCCCAATGAACTTGTCGCCAAGTGCGGTCGCTTCTCTCACGGCAAGAATAAGTGCAGTATTCAAGGCAATGGCACGTACAAATAGATTCAAGCTCATTATGACCAACCGGCCAAGTTCTGGGTGAATGGGCAGTTTAAGTTTTAGACTGATATCGGTCTTTGTCCATAGTAGGTAGAATGCCATTATCGCCATAATGGCCTGTGCCAATAAACTTGCATAAGCCGCGCCATCTAAATACATGGCAGGTATGAATCCGTCAATTCCGTATACAAAGGCAAAATCGAAAATGACATTCAAGACCGCACCGGTAATGGCAATGACCATGGGCCAATAGGTATTCTGTAATCCGCGGAAAATACCCATTACGGCAAAAACGAATAAGGTCAGAGGAAAGCCCCAAACACGAATGGAATAGTAACTAATGCAGTATTGCAGTATTTTACCTGTGGCATTTAAAAGCTCAAAGATTTCTTGAATAACAAAAACGGTAGAAAGTAAAACCAAGATGCTCAAGGTGATGTTCAAATAAATGGCCTGCGCGGGTAAGGCTTTGACCTCTTCTAATCTTCCGGCACCTAAATATTGAGAAATAATGGCAGAAATAGCACTACGGGTCTGACCAAGAATCCAGATAAGCATAGAAAGAAAAGAACCTACAATTCCGGCTGCGGCAAGAGACTCCAATCCGTCCACCGGAATATTCCCCACAATGGCGGTATCGGTAATGGATAATAATGGTTCGGCAATACCGGCTATCGTAGCAGGAATAGCCAAAGCATTTATCGATTTAAAATTTACGGAAGTCTTCAAAAAATAGTTTTTCTAAAGTACAAGTTCGTAGCAATGAAAAGGATGTTCGCTTTGCTTGGGGAAAAAGATATCTCCTAATTTGGTATAACCACGTTGCTCGTAAAATTTTTGATTTCTTTTATTTTGACTAAAGGTATCTAACCTAACCGATAGCGCATTGTTTTCTCTGGCAAAGTTTTCACCGAAATCCATTAAGCGTTGTGCAAAGCCCAGCCCTTGAAAATTTGGGTGCACCGCCAATCGATGTATGTAATAGTTTTTTGCATTTTTGGTGAGCCAGTCTACCGAACGATATTCATCATCCATAAACAGCGAAATAACAATGCAACCAATTATACTTTGTTCGTGTAATAGCACATATAGTTCATTACGCTTAATATCGTTTTCAAAAACGACCTTAGAAGGATACTCTGTGGTCCATTGATAAATGCCTTTTGCTTCCATAGCAATTCTACAAGCATCGGTCATGGTTAAAATTTCAGGTATTTGCGATATCTTTGCCGGTTCTATCATTAAAGCAATTTAATTAAATTGTAAATTTAGAGCTATAATCAATACTATTTATCATGATGAATATTCTTGTTCCCATAGGGACCTCTTCAAACGCGAACGAAACATTACAATATGCCGTTAATTTTGCAAAAGATTTCGATGCAGAAATTTATGTAATGGAGGTTTTCAATGTCATCGGAAAAACAGGAACACTTACCAATGTCACCCAAAAAGTCGCCGAAAATTCTAAAGAGCGGTTGAAAGAAATTATAGCGATGGTAAATACCGAAGAGGTATCTATAAAAATTGCCAGCTTTAATGGAGAGCTAAAAGACGGACTTCGGGAAATCGATAAAGGAATTGGAATCGACCTAATTATCTTGGCACCAAGAAGTAATGATATACAAGAGGAGTTTTATCTAGGGCATACCTCTGGGGCAATTATAAAAAGAACGAATATACCAACATTGATCGTGCCTAAGGGAACGGTATACAAACCGTTCGAAAATATATTGGTAGCCTTTAAATCTGGAATCTTAAAAAGAAAGAGAATTCTAGATCCATTACTTGAAGTTAAAGCCAAGTATGATGCAAACGTGAATCTTTTAATGGTAAAAACACCAGGCTATTCTGATGACGATTTGAAGATAAATACAGCATTGATGGACATTAGTTCGCAATTGACCTTTACTGATAATCCAACTACATATCATGGTGTTTTGGAGCATTTTCAAGTTAAACACCCTGATTTGTTATGTGTGTTTAGAAGAAAACGTGGCTTTTTTAAGAAATTATGGGAAAAAAGTACTATTTCAAAATCTGAGTTCTTTGTCCCTGTACCCGTTTTGGTGCTTAGTGTAAAGAAAGATTAAGTAGTACTTTGATAGGTTACTAAAATGTATTTTCTTTGGTTTCCATAAAAATTAGGGGATTAGCCTCCGATTAAATTTTTAGGTCGGTTCAGTTGGCTACCCGACGGTGGCTAATGGTATGTTCGGACAGGAAGTGCAATTTTTTAAAAAATGAGTTTTGTTTAGGTAGTTTACAGTAATGAGTTAGAAAAGTTCCATGTTGACATGAGCGGCGATTTAGAAACTTGATTAAAACACATAATCCAAATAAGAAGTACAAAACCATTCATCCCTTGGCGTATTGGTCATACAGAAAAGTACAATAATAGACAAGAAGCTAGAGTAAGAGAAAATATTTAAAACCGGCTACAGGAAGATGATGGAGAAAGAGTAATATTATTGGGGGATTAGCTCAGTTGGCTAGAGCGCTTGCCTGGCAGGCAAGAGGTCACCGGTTCGAATCCGGTATTCTCCACTAGTAAATATAAGGTTTCACAGATGTGAGGCCTTTTTTAGTTTTAAAAATTGCACACTTTTTGCACACTTTTTCATTTTATACGAAACTTTAACATTTCAATCCTCAAAATCAAACAATACCCATCAAATTTTAGGAGAATATCTATTTCTAACTCTTTTCTTTTTAGTTTTAAAATTTATAGGTCGGCGTATTCGTCCCCCAAATCTTACCATAACTTACATTGCGCTTGGTTCCTCTTGGGTTTTTGTAGTGTTCCGATAGATAAGCGTTTTTCAAAAACACAATAGGGCGCATGCTACTTTTTTACTAAATTCCCGTTCAGCACATTCCCCTCCATTCCGTAAACTCCATTTTAGTAAATAAGCTTCACTCCAATATCTTGGACACAATTACGGATTTTAAGCTCCCCTTTTTATACATAACTGTATCTCTGATCAATTCTTTATATCGATTAACATTTAGTAAAAATCCGTAATTAAGTCCGCTTGAAAGGAATTAAATGTGTTTGCATTTTGTTCCACTTAAAGAGTTTTTTGAATTTCATAATTCAATGTTTTAGACCTACTACCCGTACCTCCACTAACCTTTTTTTGACAGCAAAATAACAACATTCAAACTTGGACAGCGGCATAAAGCCGCTGTGCTTTTTATACGCCTTACCAAGTATGAATATTGAAAAGTCTAAGCAACAAAAAAAGGTAACAGCGAAGGCACTATGGGAAGTAAATCTAAAACGGAAACTATGAAATCATATCAAATCCTCAAAAATGAATCGGAACAAAAGTTAAAAAACAAAAAAGAGAAAAACGCTCTGGATATAATAAGTAAATCGATTTTAAAGGTCGTCCGATAGTCGGGCAGGTCTTAGTATTAATTCTAAATTTTTTCAATTATGAGTACCATTAGAAACAAAGTGCAATTAATAGGCAATGTGGGTAATGACCCTGAAATGACTGTTTTGGAAAGCGGTAAGAAAGTAATCCGTTTTTCATTGGCGACAAATGAGAACTACAAGAACGGTAAAGGCGAGAAGGTGCAAAACACCGACTGGCACAATATAGTTGCTTGGGGCAAAACTGCCGAAATTATCGAAACCTATGCAAGCAAGGGCAAACAAATTGCCATTGATGGCAAACTGACTTCCCGCAGTTATGAAACCAAGGAAGGCGATAAACGCTACATCACAGAAGTAGTAGTAAGTGAAGTTTTGTTATTGAGTTCCAATACTGAAAACCAGGGAGCCTAATCTGCTAACTATTTGAAAATACAAAGAGGGCATCTCTCGGAAAAGTTCTGCCCTCTTTTTTATACCCATAATCCTAAAATTATAAGTAATGAAAGACAAAGTTAATGAAATACAAATAAGCTATAAGGAGCGGATAACCTCCCCATTTTGGCAAAAGATAAATTCTTCAAAAGATGCAGCAGATCTTCTTTTTGAGCATTGGGATAAAAATACAATCGGGCTGCACGAATCCTTTAAAGTTGTCTTACTGAACAACAGTAACAAAGTAAAAGGCATCTACCAACTTTCAAAAGGTGGCATAACAGGGACTTTGGTAGATATCCGTATTCTTTTTGCGGTCATATTAAAGTCTCTTTCCGTTGCAGTTATTCTAACCCATAACCACCCAAGCGGAACATTGAAAGCTAGCGAAGCAGATAAGAAACTTACTGATAAAATCAAAAAGGCTGCCGAACTTTTTGACATAAAGGTTTTAGACCATATTCTAATTATGCCCAATGGGGATGTAGCCTTACCTTTTTTAGGACATCTCTAAATTCAACAATTTTTCTTTAATATTGGTCGTTTCGGGGAAGAATTCTTCCCCGAAACGGTCTTTGTATTCCCTAGGTGGTATATCTCCCAAAGCG
>Ga0209344_10002821_pt1 | contig 18428 bp, 18 predicted proteins | sample Cruoilmetagenom6_FD_187293 | JGI IMG/M metagenome (GOLD analysis project Ga0209344, IMG submission 187293) | Oil polluted marine microbial communities from Coal Oil Point, Santa Barbara, California, USA - Santa Barbara Oil Seep Sample 6 (SPAdes)... | ecosystem: Environmental > Aquatic > Marine... | reverse complement strand
CTTCCGGCCATCGGGAATCAGCGCCGCGCATCGGACATTGCCGCTACCTTCCTATGTCGAAGTCACCGCTCTGCAAACAGGCCGGACCATTCTGGTTCGGATCAACGATCGCGGCCCTTTCGCTGGAGACCGGATTATCGACCTTTCGGTCGGTGCTGCGCGCCAGCTTGGTATCGTTGAACAGGGGACAGCGCCTGTCCGTGTACGCCGCGTCCAACCGACTGAAAGCGACCGCGCACGGCTACGCGCCGGACAGCTCGCTCAACAAAGGCTACAGACGTCTCCGCAGCTGCTTGCCGCGCTGCGCACGCAATTTGAGCGCGGCGGCGGCATTATCCCGCAAGCAACCCCATCACCCGATGCGCCTGCTCCCACGGGCCGTGCCGGTGTGGACTGGCAGGTCGAAGATGCACCTCAGTCGGCCCCTCGTTCGACCCCGGCTGCCGCTGGCAGCTATTATGTCCAGCTCGGCGCATTTTCCAGCGCCGCCAACGCTCAGCGGATGGCAAGCCGCGCGCAAAGCCTTGGTACGGTGCGTATCGTCTCTGCAGGCAATATACGCCGCGTCCGGCTTGGGCCGTATCCGAGCCAAGCCGGGGCAAATCAGGCTCAGGCACGGGCACGCTCGGCGGGATTCAGTGATGCACGCGTTTTTCGTGATTCCGCCCGATAGCGGGAACAAAGAAAGAGAATTATGAATAAGGCAGCTGTTCTTCTTACTTTGGCCGCTGGAGCCTTGGTGGTTCCCGGGCATGCCGAGCGACCCAGCTATGACGGCGATGTTCCAATCGCCTATATGGTTGATATGAGTTCAGGCGCTGTATTGTTTGCACGCGATGCTGACCGCCGGATTCCGCCTGCCTCAATGGCGAAGATGATGACCGCCCATGTTGCATTTGACCTGCTGGCAGAGGGCGAAATCGCACTCGATCAGGAATGCACCGTACGCCCCGAAACATGGCGGCAATGGCATGGCCCCAGTGCGGGATCGACAATGTTCCTGTCGCCCGGTGAGCGCGTAAGCGTCGAAAATCTGCTTTACGGCGTGGTGACAGTATCGGGTAATGACGCCAGCGTCGTTCTGGCCGAATGCATATCAGGTACCGAATCCGCCTTTACCGCTCTGATGAACCGGAAAGCCGAGGAGTTGGGCCTCGAAAACAGCCGCTTTGGCACGAGCAACGGCTGGCCCGATGAAGGCCGCACCTATGTAACCGCCCATGATCTGGCGCAGCTCGCGATTTCGACGATCCAACGCTATCCCGAATATTACAGCCAGTTTTACGGACGCCGGGAATTCACCTGGGGCGAAACCATGGGCGGCCAACCCATAACCCAACCCAACCGAAACCCATTAATAGGTAATGTCGATGGCGCAGATGGCCTGAAAACCGGCCATACTCAGGAAGCGGGATTCGGCTTCACAGGCTCTGCGGTGCAGGACGGGCGGCGCATTGTCATGGTGCTCGCCGGTCTCGATTCCTACGGCCAACGGATCGAGCAATCGACGCGTTTCATGGAATGGGGCTTCAACGCCTGGCAATCCCGGCAGCTTGTAACGAGCGGCAGCCGAGTTGGCGCTGCGCGTGTGCAAGGCGGTGACACCTATGAAGTAGGCCTTGTCGCACCGCGTAATCTGGCGATGACGGTTCCGGCTGGACTGACTTCGGAACGTCAGGTCAGGATCGTGTATCAAGGCCCCGTTCGGGCACCGATAGCCGAGGGGCAGCATATTGCTGATCTCGTGATTGAAACGCCTGACATGCCCGCTCAGCGCCTGCCATTGGTCGCGGCAGAAACGGTTGGCGAGCGCGGGTTCTTCGGGCGCATCTGGGCAGGCCTGAAATCTCTTATCGGCCTCGGATAAGGAACCGGTGCGCGGGCAATTCATAACGCTTGAGGGCGGCGAGGGCGCCGGAAAATCAACGCAGGCGCAGCTTTTGACGTCATGGCTTCACGATGGCGGCTTGGATGTTGTCGAAACGCGCGAACCGGGCGGAACTCCGGGAGCTGACGCGATCCGCACGTTTCTGCTTGGCGACAATGTACCGCTCACAGCGACCGCAGAGGCGCATTTGTTCGCTGCAGCCCGGGCAGATCATGTGGAAACGCTTATCCGGCCGGCGCTTGGCGCGGGAAAATGGGTCATATGCGACCGTTTCGTTGATTCGACGCTTGCCTATCAGGGTGCCGCCGGAAAGCTCGGCGTCGATGTCGTACGGGCGATCAACGAAACCGCAATCGGCGGCACAATGCCTGATCTCACCATATTGCTGCGAACCGATGTTGATACAGGCACAAGGCGCGCGCTTGCGCGTGATGGTGACGAAACTGACCGTTTCAGCATGCGGGACATAGAGTTTCACAAAATGGTCGCCAGCGCCTTTGACAGCTTCGCAGAGAGCGAACCCAACCGTTTTGCAGTGATTGATGCCGAACAGAGTATCGAGGCCGTCGCCAAGGCCATCCGCTCGGCGGTAGAGACGCGCCTGTTATGACGCTGTTCGGTCAAGATATGGCGATCAAGGCCTTCAAGGATGCGTTCGACAGCGGGAAATTACATCATGCATGGCTGCTCGCCGGTCCTCGCGGCGTCGGTAAGGCTTTGTTCGCCGATATGGCTGCCCAGCGTGTGCTGGCCCAGGCCGCTAAGCCCGAAGGGCTGGGGGAAGGGCTGTCTGTTCCGGATACGCACCCCACAGCCCATTTAATCGATGCGGGCAGCCATCCTGACCTGCGCCGCCTCGCGCGGCTTCCAAAGGATCGGAAGCCGGATGAGCTGGCCCGCAATATCTCAGTTGATCAAATTCGCGGGATCCAATCGCTATTCGCGACAACGCCTTCTATGTCCGATTGGCGAGCCGTCGTCATCGACGCCATAGACGATCTCGAGCGACCTGCGGCCAATGCGTTGCTCAAAAATCTCGAAGAACCGCCTGCCAAATGCGTGTTTCTGCTTGTCTGCCACAGCCCGGGCCGAATTCTGCCTACAATCCGATCACGCTGCAGAATGCTAAGGTTTCCAAGGCTTTCCGATGACGCCATGACGTCAGCCATTGCCCAAGCCGCACCCGATTTAGACGCGGAGGAACGCGCTGCACTGGTGCGGATCGGGAACGGCGCACCGGGTCAGGCTCTCCATTATGCAGGCCTCGATATTGCTTCGCTGGACGCGGCGATCAGCGCACTAATTGCTGAGGGCGACAAGGGTAATACGGCCCGCGCGACATTGGCGCAGAGCATGGCACTCAAAAAGGCTCAACCGCGCTATGAGGCGTTTCTGGAGCGCGCGCCGGCGGCGATTGCCGACCATGCGCGCAATTTGAGCGGGAAATCGCTTGAAACAGCCATTTCAGCATGGGAAGAGGCACGATCCTTGGCTGGCGGAGCGCAAAGATTGTCACTCGACCCGCAAACCACGGTTTTCGCGCTTGCCGGACTGCTCGCTTCGCTGCATGGACCCCGGCATGACGCCTGAATCCAAGCCTTTCTACATCACCACCGCGATCAGCTATCCCAATGGCCGTCCGCATATTGGCCATGCCTATGAAGCGGTCGCAACTGACGCAATTGCGCGGTTTTATCGGCTTTCAGGGCGTGATGTTCGCTTTCAGACCGGAGTAGACGAACATGGCCTGAAAATGGTCAAGACAGCGCGCGAGCGCGATATGGACGTCGGCGATTTCGCGAATGAAATGACGCAATATTTCATTGATATGTGCGATACCCTTAATATCAAATATGATCGTTTCGTGCGCACAACTGAAGACGCCAACCACCGCGCGGCTCAAGAAATCTGGAAACGGATGGAAGCAAAGGGCGATCTGTATCTCGATCGCTATGAAGGTTGGTACTCGGTTCGCGACGAAGCTTATTATGACGAGAAAGAGCTGATCGACGGGGAGGGGGATGAAAAACTCTCGCCCCAGGGTACGCCCGTCGAATGGACGGTTGAAGAAAGCTGGTTCTTTAAGCTCTCAAAATATCAAGATAAGCTACTCGAATTATACGAAAAACATCCGAAATTCCTGAAACCAAACAGCCGCCGTAACGAGATAGCCCGTTTCGTCGAAGGCGGACTGCGGGATCTCAGCATTTCCCGCACCAGTTTCGATTGGGGCGTCAAAGTGCCCGGCCATTATGATCATGTCATGTATGTCTGGCTCGATGCGCTGACCAACTATCTGACCGGCCTCGATTTTCCGGACGAGGAGGGGCTTTACGCCCGCTATTGGGGTGAGGGCGCGGACAGCGTCCATATCATCGGCAAGGACATCGTTCGCTTTCATGCCGTTTACTGGCCAGCATTCCTCATGAGCGCTGATTTGCCGCTGCCAAGCCGCGTCTTCGGTCATGGCTTTCTGCTCAATCGCGGCAAGAAGGAATCGAAATCGCTCGGTAATGTGACTGATCCGATGGCGTTGGCCGAGACGTTTGGCGTGGACTCCGTCCGCTATTTCCTGCTGCGCGAGATCAGTTTCGGCAATGATGGCAGCTATTCGGCCGAAGCCATCGTCAATCGCTGCAATGCAGACCTTGCCAATGATCTCGGCAATTTGGCGCAACGAACGCTCTCGATGATTGCCAAGAATTTTGACGGTAAGGTTCCCGAGCCCGGCGGTCCGACCGAAGCCGATGCCGCGCTAATGGCGGTTTTCGATGCCATTCCCGGTCAGGCCAATGCTGCAATGGAGGGTTTCGCTATCCATCAGGCGCTTGAGGCGATCTGGCGCGGGGCCGGGGATGCCAACCTTTATATATCCGAAGAACAGCCCTGGACGGTCCGCAAGACGGACCCGGAGCGCGCCGGAACCATCCTCTATCGCTGCGCCGAAGCGGTGCGTCAGATGGCTATTCTCGCGCGCTGGACCATTCCGGCATCGGCTGACGCGCTTCTGGATCAACTTGGCCAGGCTGCGGACGCCCGAGATTTCGCAGCGCTTGCCACACCACTCAAGCCCGGGTTGACGTTGCCAGCCCCTCAAGGCGCGTTTCCGCGGCTCGAATTGCCAGAAGAGCAGGGTGACAGTTAGGTTCGAAGCCCGTATCTCAGCGCCATGTTTGTCGATAGTCACTGCCATCTAAACTATAAAGGTCTGATCGAACGCCAGAGCGAGGTGATCGAAGCCGCACGCGCACGCGGCGTATCGACCATGCTCAACATCTCGACCCGCGAAAGTGAATGGGATGCAATTATTGCCACCGCCGAAAGCGAGGCCGATATCTGGGCTTCGGTGGGTATTCATCCGCATGAAGCCGATGCACACCCCGATATCGACACGGTTAAGCTAGTTGCCAAATCCGATCACTCCCGCGTCGTTGCAATCGGTGAGACGGGGCTCGACTATTATTATGAGCATTCCGACCGAGAGCAGCAGAAAACCAGCTTTCGCGCGCATATCGCCGCGTGCCGGGAAACGGGCCTGCCACTGATCGTTCACACCCGCGATGCCGAAGAGGACACCACCGAAATCCTCGCCGAAGAAATGGGGAAGGGGCCGTATAAAGGCGTCATCCACTGCTTCACCGCAAGCCAGGGCTTTGCCGATATCGCGCTCGAACTTGGTTTCTACATTTCAATCTCTGGTATCGTGACATTCAAAAATGCCAAGGATCTACAAGCGACGGCCGCGCGCCTTCCCAAAGACCGGCTGCTGATCGAAACCGACTCCCCGTTCCTCGCGCCGGTGCCCAATCGCGGGAAACCATGTGAACCGGCCTTCGTCGTCGATACGGCAACCTTCCTCGCGGATCTGCGCGGGGAAACGGTTGAAGAGCTGGCCTCCTATACAACGCACAATTTCCACACGCTTTTCGACAAGACAGCTTCGTGAAGCTCCGTATTTTGGGCTGCGGCACCTCATCCGGTGTTCCGCGCATCGGCAATGACTGGGGTTCGTGCGACCCGAAAAATCCGAAAAATCGGCGGATGCGCGCCTCGATCATGATCTCGTCCAATGCGTCGAATATCCTTGTCGACACTGGCCCGGACATCAGGCAGCAATTGCTCGACGCGAATGTGGAGAAGATCAATCATGTGATCTGGACGCATGAACATGCCGATCACTGCCATGGCATCGATGATTTGCGGCAGCTCTATTTCGCGCTTGGCGGGCCTATACCGTGCCTTGCGCGGCCGCGCACATTACGCGAACTGCAGCAGCGGTTCGATTTCGCGTTCAAAGGCGTTGGGCCCTATCCATCCTATGCAAAAGGCATGGCGCTTACTGACCGAGTGATGCTGAGCGGCATCACCGTTAGTGCTGCCGATATGCCGCACGGAACGATCAGTTCGGCGGCTTTGCGGTTCGAGCATAGTGGCAAGAGCATCGCCTACACGACCGATTTCACCGCCCTGCCATCCATGGCGTTCAAATGCGTCGAAAATGTCGATGTCTGGGTGGTCGATGCGCTGCGCCGCCGCGAGCATCCGACCCATCCGCATCTGGCACAAACTCTGGAATGGATTGCAAAAGCCAAGCCAAAGCGCGCTATACTGACCCATATGGACCACAGCATGGACTATGAAACGCTGCGCAACGAGCTGCCACCCAATGTCGAACCGGCTTATGATGGCCTGGAGGTTGATCTGGGATGACCGAAGGACAGGGTGTCAATCTGGTTTGGGCCGTCGTCATGCTGGTGATCGTTGTAAGCGCGCTCGTCAGCCGCCGGATTCCGATGGGTCAGGCGGCCAAAATGGCTCTCGCCTGGGTCGCGATCTTCGCTATCGGGCTAACAATCTATGCTTTTTTCAATGATATCAAAGCTTTCGGGCAAAGAATCTGGTATGAAATCAACCCACCAGCAACCGTTGCGGAGGGGGAGGCGCTACGGATCCGCAAATCGCCTGATGGGCATTTCTGGGTCGATGTCAGCATAAACGGCAATGAAGAACGATTTTTGATCGACAGCGGCGCGACGGTAACCGCTTTGTCGGTCGGCGCTGCGCTGCGATCAGACGTTGAACCCGGCAACGGCTATCCAATGATCTTGAATACGGCCAACGGAGCAATTTCTGCCGATCGCGCAGAAGTGCGAACGCTTATCGTCGGGACGATTCGCCGCGAAAACATGCCTGTTGTCATTGCCGAAGAATTTGGCGGTACGAATGTCCTGGGCATGAACTTCCTGTCTTCGCTGTCCAGCTGGGGCGTCGAAGGTGAGTGGCTGGTTCTGCGGCCCTAAAGACATTCTTGCGCAAACCGTGATCAGTATCACGTCATGCTTCGGCATATTCAGCGACAATCTCTCCATCGCACACATAAGATGGAGACTAGAAATGAAAAAACTTACCACGGCCATATTGTTGACCGCCGCACTAGGATTTTCTGTCAATGCTGCGTCCGCCCAGACAGCACAGCATGCGACTGACCTCACTGGCCCCAGAACACAGAACCAGGTTGGCCTGTTGCTGCCGGCCGTACAGGCCGCCCGTGAATCCGCACGTCGACAGCCCAACACGAATGGTGCGGCATATGGTGGGCCGAACGCGGCTGTTGGCCCAACTTATCGCGCGCCCGCTAGCCGCAGGCAGTCTGCACAACAGACCTCAATGCGGCGCGCGGGCCGCGGCCGGTGATGTGAACTGCGCTCGATAACGCCGGTTCTCATAGATGCGCCAGAACGGCTCGGCCGCACGGTCGGGCCGTTCTTCCGGGCTTACCCGAACAACCTCACATGAATTCACATTGAAAATCGCTCCGTTCGTTGGCCGGGGCATCTTTTCCATTTAGAAAAGCTCAGGGGGCTTCAGGGGCCTAAAGATCCGAAACCTCATTTAATTTAACATAATGTATATTATCGGGATAAGAGATCCATGGATGTAGTGAACCCCTCTCAGTCTCAGGCCGGCCTCGGCGAACGGATTTCACGGCTGGCAGCGATCATGGAGCGGCTGCGTGATCCAGAAACGGGCTGCCCATGGGACGTGGACCAGGATTTCGCCTCCATCGCGCCGTACACGATCGAAGAAGCCTATGAAGTTGCCGATGCGATCGAGCGCAGCGATATGAACGCGCTAAAGGACGAGCTCGGCGACTTGCAGCTACAAGTCGTCTTTCATGCGCGCATGGCGCAAGAATTGGGTCATTTCGCGTTAGCGGACGTATTTGACAGTATTTCCGACAAAATGTTGCGACGTCATCCGCACGTATTCGGGCCAAATGCAGAAAATGGCGAAACCGGGCCAGGCTGGGAAGCCATCAAGGCCGCGGAAAGGGCGGAAAAGGGCGGGAACAGCGCTCTTGATGGAGTGGCCACTGCCCTTCCCGCCTTGCTGCGCGCCGAAAAACTCCAGAAACGCGCAGCCCGAACGGGTTTCGACTGGCCGGATACAGAGGGCCCAAAAAGCAAAATTTACGAGGAAATTGCTGAAGTTGAAGATGCTAAAAACGACTCAGAACACGCTGAAGAAATTGGAGATTTGCTGTTTGCGGTCGTAAATTGGGCCCGTCACCTCAAAATCGACCCCGAAGCCGCACTTCGTGCTGCAAATGCCAAGTTTGAACGCCGCTTTCGCTCCATGGAAGATCGCGCCGGAGACGAATTCTCCGCTCTTTCGCTCGATGCAATGGAAGAGCTTTGGAGTGCAGCAAAGAAAGACGAAGCTTAGGCCGCAGTCAGGCGATCCTGGAAACGATCCCAATCAATTGCGGATAATTTTACGGATACATGCATCAGATCACCATCAACCTTTTGATCTAAAACACTTCCGTTGCGATACAGCCAGGCCATATTCTCACCATCGGCAAGTTTCAACTGCACCTCATGAACGATGCTCCCACGATCAAGCTGTTCGGCGATCAGCAGCCGTAGATCTTCAATCCCGTCCCCGGTCAGCGCTGATACAGCAACCACGTCATCGCGTCGTTCGGCCGCATTGCATAATTGCTCGCGCGCCGCCTCGTCCAGAGCATCGATTTTGTTCCAGGCTTCAATGAGCGGGGCACTCCCCTCCCCATCGCTTGCGCCGATTTCTTTGAGCACGATGTCGACATCTGCACATTGCGCGTCACTATCGCCATGCGAAATATCCCGGACATGGACGATCAGATCGGCCGCATTCACCTCTTCCAATGTCGCCCGGAACGCCGCAACCAGTTGGGTCGGCAGATCCGACACGAAACCCACTGTGTCCGACAGGATCGCCTTGTCTAGCCCGGGAAGAGTTATCTCCCGCATCGTTGGATCGAGTGTGGCAAACAGCAAATCTGCCGCCATGACGTCACCGCCGGTCATCTTATTGAAAAGCGTGGATTTTCCGGCATTTGTATACCCCACCAGCGCAACAACCGGCCAAGGTGCCTTTTGCCGACGCGCGCGATGCAGACTGCGGGTTCGCCGCACCTGTTCCAGCTCCCGGCGCAGTTTCGCCATCCGGTCTCGGATCTGACGCCTATCGGATTCGATCTGCGTTTCACCCGGTCCGCCAAGGAAACCAAAGCCGCCGCGCTGCCTTTCTAAGTGGGTCCAGCTACGCACAAGTCGCCCGGCTTGATAGTCAAGATGTGCCAATTCGACCTGCAGCCGTCCTTCCGCTGTCGCCGCACGTTCGCCGAAAATCTCCAGAATCAAACCGGTCCGATCAATCACTTTGACCTTCAGTTCAGTTTCAAGATCTTTTTGTTGAACGGGCGTCAAAGCGGCATCGATGATCGCGAGATCAGCCTCTGCGAGCCGTGTATCCGTGGCGAGCCTTTCAACCTGTCCTTTCCCGAACAGCGTCGCCGGCCGCGTTTGACGCATTTTTACTGCGCGTTTCTCGACAACCTCAATTCCGATAGCCTCCGCAAGGCCTGCCGCTTCTGCAAGCCGGGCCTCGCTGTCGCGATTCTCGTCCCGTCCGAAGTCTGGAAATACGATGAGCGCACGATCTCCGCGCGCAAAACCGTCAGTTTCGTCGCGGTCGAAAACGCTCAAGGTTGGGCGTCTGGATCTGCGCTGCCAAGATCAATGGCGTTGGCTGGCTGAACCGTTGAGATCGCATGCTTATAGACAAGCTGCGACTGGCCATCACGATTTAGCATCAGGCAGAACAGGTCGAATGCGGCAACTTCACCCTGCAGCATCACGCCATTTACGAGAAACATGGTCACCGGATCGCGTTCACGCTTCACAGCATTCAGGAAGATTTCCTGCAGCAGCTTCCCGCGCTTGTCCGCGGCAAATGCCGCTTCGATTTCCTCCATATCCATCGGCCCGCCGGGCATGATGGTGGATATCGCATGTTTGTAAACGAGTTGGGACTGGCCATCGCGGCGCAGCAGCACCGAGAAATTATCAAACCAGGTAATTACACCCTGCAGCTTCACACCTTTGACGAGAAACATCGTCACGGGTGTTTTGCTTTTGCGCAATGTGTTGAGAAACAAATCCTGAAGTATGTTGACCTTTTCAGCCATCTTGCGGCCTCCGGTTCTTGGCGGGTCGTGGCCCGCTGGGCATCGTTGTTCGACGTCTATTCGACAAGGCGGCGACCCGCCTCACCGGGAAATGTAGGTTGGCAGAACCCCTTCTTCAATCAGTTGTTGTTTTTCTTATTCTCATTGAGCCCCAATGTCTTGAGCTTGCGATGCAAAGCGGAACGTTCCATCCCTATAAACGTGGCAGTGCGTGAGATATTCCCTGAAAAACGGCGAATCTGCACTCGCAAATATTCACGCTCAAATGTCTCACGTGCTTCGCGCAGCGGCGTGCCCATGATCGCGCGGGCACCTTTATCCGGCGCGATCTGCATCTGATCTTCAAGTATTTCCGCTGGCAGCATATCGGCATCGATCCGGCCAATGCGGTCACCCGGCGCAAGGATGATAGTACGCTCAACGATGTTGCGCAGCTGCCTAACATTGCCCGGCCATTCATAGGCTTGCATTGCGGCAATCGCTTCATCGGATATGCTCGGATTGGCAACCCGGCGTTCCGCGGCATAGCGTGCCGCGAAATGCTCAACCAAAGGCGGGATATCCTCCCGTCGCTCGGCCAGAGGCGCGAGATGGACGGGCACGACATTGAGCCGGTAAAACAAGTCTTCGCGGAACCTGTTTTCGGCTATTTCAGTCTCAAGATCACGCGAGGTTGCCGAAATCACCCGGACATCCACATTTACAAGACGCTGCCCCCCTACCCGGTTGAAGCGCTGATCCGTGAGGACACGTAAAATGCGACCCTGGGCCGTGAGAGGCATGTCCCCGATTTCATCGAGGAACAGCGTGCCGCCATGGGCTTGTTCAAGAAGGCCTGGCCGCGGGCCACTTTCATCTTCGGTCCCGAACAATTCTTCTTCGACGCGCTCGGTCGTCATTCGGGCTGCACTGACAACGACAAATGGCGCCTTGGCGCGCCCGCTCCAACTGTGAAGCAACCGCGCTGCCACTTCTTTGCCGACGCCGGCCGGCCCCGTGATAAGTACCCGGCTGCCAGTGCCCGCGACCCTTTTCAATGTTGCGCGGACGCCGTTGATGGAGCTGGAGTTACCGTTGAGTTCGTCTTCCTCGCCAATCCTCGCCTTTAGCGATTCATTTTCACGGCGCAGCCGATCCGTCTCCGTTGCCCGCGCCACCAGATGCAACAGTCTTGCAGCTTCGAACGGCTTTTCGATGAAATCGACAGCGCCCCTACGTATCGCCGCTACGGCCGTGTCGATATTGCCATGCCCCGATATCATCAGCACGGGAATGCTCGGATCACGCTGTTTGATTTCATCAAGCAGTTCCAGTCCATCCAGCTTGGATCCCTGCAACCAAACGTCGAGCAGAACGAGCGACGGGCGGCGGTCCTCGAGCGCGGCAATTGCTGCATCACTGCTGCGCGCTGTTCGGGCCTCATAGCCTTCATCTTCGAGAACACCGGCAACGAGATCGCAGATATCGGCCTCATCATCGACCACAAGAATATCGAGTGACATCAGGGGTTCTCCTCATCGTTTCGTGTTAACTGGATCAAGCGGTCATCGTCATCGTTCAAGTCACCAGATACCGCATCCTTGAGCGGAGCAAGGGCGTCCAGATCAAGCGTTACACGAACGCGGGTTCCGCCCTCTTTCCGGTCAGAAAATGCGATCGTCCCGAAATGTTCCTCGACGATCTTTTTGACGATGGCGAGGCCAAGGCCAGTGCCGCTTTGACGGGTTGTCATATAGGGTTCGGTAAGCCGCTCGCGCTCCGCGGGCAGGCCAACGCCATTATCCTCGACATCAACAATGATCCGGCCCTCATTTTGCGCTACCGAGAGCTGCACGATGCCGCCTACTTCACCTTCACCATGTTTTTGCTCGACCGCTTCGACCGCGTTTTTCACGACATTGGTCAACGCCTGCCCTAATTGACGGCGATCGCAAACGACAGATGACACGTCAGCCTCAGCATTCTGAGTGAACGTGATTTCAGGATGTGCGACCTCATGCAGGAACATCGCCTGACGGGAGATATCGACGATCGACTCCTCCCGGAAAATTGGTTTCGGCATGCGGGCGAAAGACGAAAATTCGTCAACCATGCGGCGCAAATCGCCAACCTGCCGCACTATCGTACCGGTCAGCTTCGAGAACACACCACTATCTGGGTCTGCGATATCGCCGAAACGACGCTGCAACCGCTCAGCCGCCAATTGAATAGGCGTCAGCGGATTTTTGATCTCATGCGCGATCCGGCGCGCGACATCTGACCAAGCGGCGCGGCGCTGATCCAGCAATTGTTCGGTGATATCATCGAAAGTCAGCACATGACCGCCCTGATCAGCGACCAGCGTTACAGCAAGCGTTCGCGGTTCCCCGCCGCTCGTCATCTGGATCTCCCGCGTACTCGGACCGCCGTCTATCAGCCGATCTAGCTCTGGCGCGATATCACGCAGGCATTGCCCCATCACCGCTTGCTCATTTGCTTCCATGAGTTCGGCTGCCGAACGGTTGATCAAACGGACGCGGCGATCGCTATCGACGGACACAACGCCCGCGGTGACACTGGATAGCACGGTTTCGGTAAACGCACGGCGGCTGTCGAGCTGGTCATTTGCGAGCACCAACGCACCCGTCTGTTCTTCGAGGCGGCTGGTCATGCCATTAAACGCGCTTGCCAGAGTGCCAATCTCATCGCGAGCTTCCGGCTCACGAACTCGCGTCGTAAGATCGCCGTCCGCAACTTTCCGGGCGGCATCGACCAAGGCTTCCACAGGCCGAACAAGTCTGTCAGCAACGGTTAGCGCGATCCAGATAGCCGCGGCGACAATCAACAAGGAGATGACCAGCAGCGCAGCGTTGAAGCGCAATTGCATGGCCTTCCCGCGATCAATCAGTTCATCATAATCGTTGAGGATCGCTTGCGCGCGTTCTGTTTGTCGCTGCATTTGTGGATCGGATTCGCGCGACGCGTATATGAGGTAGGGAGAACCTTCGCCAAAGCGGGCCAGCGCTTCAAACCGATCCCCTGCATCATTGACGGCCGACTGACGTTCGACGTCGAGTGTGGCCAATAGTGAAGCGGTCAGGCGCGATTCCAACGAGCTATCGTCGGGATTGACGAGCGCCACGGTGCGAACCTCGCCATTTTCCCCCACCGTGAAGATGGCTGCATCGGAGAGTTCACGCGCATAAACCTGAAAAGCGAAATTTTCGACGAATTCTGCTGTTTCAAACGCAGAACCTTCGACAAGCGGCGCAAGGTCGGCTGCCATTGTCCGGGTTTCCGCTTCAACCTCTTCCAAGCTTTCCAGATAGAAATCCTGGGCAAGACTGCCCGCATTTTCGAGTGTGTCTCGCGCTCGTTCCGAGAACCAGAATTCCACGCCATATTGAAACAGCAGCGACGCGAAAATCACAACCAGCAAGGTTGGCACCGCCGCGATACCCGAAAAGAGCGCGACCAATCGCACATGCAACTTTCCCTTGCCGCCAATCGGAGAGAGTGCTGCCCGGCGCTGCGCTATCCGGCGCGCGACCAGCACCATCAGCAACATCGCAGGCACCAGCAGGGAAACGAGCAAAAGTGCGGTCAGAAACGGCGTTAGGAAGAGATCGTCCGAGCCTTGCCGCGTCAGGATGAAATAGCTGAGTGCGGCCATCGCAAGGAATACACCAAGCGTAATCAACTCTATCGACGGCATGAACCAGCTTTTACGGCGTAGGCCGTCAAAACCGCTCTCTTCGTCCGTCAATTCGCTTGAAACAGCTTCAGTTGCCATAGTTGCACAGCTAACACAGTCGCGTTGCATAGAAAACACAGTTTTACCTATACAAGAACGCCTAATGGCGCTGCCAGCGGGCGGTCTGTCGCAAATTCGCTATATATATTGGTCAGGCGGCTTCTTGTGAAAGCGCCGGGCCGAAGAAATCGGCTAGCATCTGCAACACCTGTTTCGGATCGCTTTCTTGATTGGCGCGATTGCGAAACTCGGCGGAACCCGGAAGGCCTTTGGTGTACCAACCAATGTGCTTTCGCGCGATTTTGACGCCGACATCATCACCATAAAGATCAAGCATGTCCCGGTAATGGCCAGCGATGACGCGATATTGTTCATCAAGCGATGGATCCGCGCTGCGTTCGCCCGTCGTGAACCAATGCATCATCTGACTGAGCAGCCACGGTTTGCCATAGGCACCGCGCCCCACCATCACCCCGTCTGCGCCTGATTGGCGAAGTGCTTCTTCAGCATCTTCAATCGAACAGATGTCTCCATTGACGATCACTGGCAGTGACACAGCTTGCTTCACCTCCGAAACGAACGCCCAATCGGCGTGGCCCCGATACATTTGGCACCGGGTGCGGCCGTGCACCGTAATCAGCTGCGCGCCCAAATCTTCAGCAATATGAGCAAGCTCAGCCGCGTTGCGGCTGGAATCATCCCAACCCGTGCGCATCTTGACAGTTACCGGTACTTTCACCGCTTTCACCGTTGCCGCAATCAGGGCCGCTGCAAGCGGCAGATCGCGCATCAGAGCCGATCCGGCATCGCCATTGACGACCTTCTTCACCGGGCAGCCCATATTGATGTCGATGATTGCCGCGCCCCGGTCTTCATTCAATCGGGCAGCATCGGCCATAACGTCAGGCTCACAGCCCGCGAGCTGCATCGAAACCGGTTCCTCAATAGGATCCCAGGATGCTTTTTGCAGCGATTGGCGGGTTTCCCGTATCATCGCATGACTGGCGATCATCTCAGTGACATTGAGGCCAGAGCCATAACGGCGCACGAGCCGGCGGAACGGCCTATCGGTGACGCCCGTCATTGGCGCCAATATGACAGGCCTTTCAATCGTCAGTGGACCAATAGGGATTGGGGCAAGTTGCGTCATCGAGCCTTTGCGTTACGCTTTCCGCTAGTTTTTCGTATCTGGCGCGCATCTAGGGATAAAGGCGTTGGCGGGCAAGCCGGGGCTCGGCTAAGGCGGTAACGATGCCTGACCAATCTCGTATAATCGCACTGATCGTCGCTGCTGGAACAGGCCAGCGTGCAGGCGGTGATCATCCCAAACAATATCGAACGATCCGGGGGCAAGCGGTTGTTGCTCATGCAATCGATGCGTTTGCGGACCATGCGGCGATCGACCGCATCCGTGTCGTTATTGGCGAAGGACAGGAAGCGGCCTATCGGGAGGCGATTGCGGGGCGCAATCTGGAGCTGCCGATCATAGGTGGAGCAACGCGTCAGGAATCTGTGCGCAAAGGCCTGGAAGAAATCGCGGCAACGGGCGGCGCGGATATTGTGCTGATCCACGATGCCGCCCGGCCCTTTACACCATTGGCGGTGATCGACCGCTTGATCGATGCACTCGGCTCCGCAAGCGGCGCTGTGCCTGCCCTGCCCGTCATCGACAGCCTCGCCCGGACAGATGGTTCAACGGTTGATCGATCCGAGTTCGTGGCGATCCAGACACCGCAGGCTTTTCAGTTTCAAACGATCCTCGCAGCGCATCGTGCCTGGCCCCATACACAAGCGGCGACGGACGATGCCGCGATTGCACGGGCAGCGGGCCACAGCGTCGCGCTGGTGGCAGGCGACGCCGCACTAAAAAAAATCACTTTTGCAGAGGATTTTGCAATGCCCTCCCCCACCATCACGCGTACGGGCCTCGGTTATGATGTTCATGCCTTTGCTCAGGGTGATCATGTCTGGCTATGCGGCGTACAAATACCGCATGACCGCACGCTTGCCGGGCATTCCGATGCTGATGTAGGGCTGCATGCACTGACCGATGCGATCCTTGGCGCGCTGAGTGAAGGCGATATTGGCGATCATTTTCCGCCAAGCGACCCCCAATGGAAAGGCACGGCCTCTCATCACTTTCTGGAGCATGCTCGCAACCTGGCTTCCGCACGGAACGCTACGATCCATCACGTCGACGTAACGCTAATTTGCGAGACCCCGAAAATCGGACCGCATCGCGTGGCCATGCGCGCCCGGATTGCCGAAATTCTTGCGATCCCTGAAAAATCTGTCAGCGTGAAGGCTACAACGACCGAGAAATTGGGTTTTACAGGGCGAGGCGAAGGTATCGCAGCCCAAGCCATAGCCACTCTCGGCACATTGGAGGAATGATATGCGTTTGAAGAAACTTGCCGCAGGTGCCGCTTTGTTGGGCTTGTCCGCTCAGGTCGCAGCACAGCCAGCGTGCTTGACCAGCGCCGAAGCGGAAACGGTTATTCAAGCCATGTTGCCTAGCCTCATCACCAATGTCAGCGAACAATGCGGTGCCTATCTGCCAGCCAATGCAAATCTCATTGCACGCAGCCAATCGCTCAGTGAGCGCTATACACCGGCGGCCAATGCCGCGCGCAACGAAGCCTCAGGTATTGCGCTGCGTATTCTGGACGATGGAGAGGCCGTACAGGCCCTCGACAATGATTCAGGCGGCGAACTAATTCTCGGTATCCTAGAAATGGGCATTGCCGTCGCGATGGCAGACGCAATGGATTCCACAAGTTGCCCCATCGCGAACCGGGTCTTTACGGCACTTGACCCCCTGCCCTCACGCAACTTTTCAAGTTTGTTGGCCTTGCTGATCGAGATTGGCAGCCGGGATGATGACGATGATAGTCCCGGTCCTTTCACTATCTGCGATACAGCCCAAAGCTGAGAATGACGGACATCGAAACCCTATTGCCGAAAGAACTGGTCGAAAAAGCGCGCCAAGTAATTGATGCGAACCGATCGGCGGGACAGCGTATCGCCGTCGCAGAGAGCTGCACCGGCGGGTTAGTGGGTGCGGCATTAACCGAAATTCCGGGGTCTTCCGATGTGTTTGAAGCGAGTTTCGTAACCTATGCGGACGAAGCCAAGACAGGAATATTGGGTGTTCATGATGGCATAATCGAAACATTCGGTGCCGTTTCCCCGGCGGTGGCTTGGGCCATGGCATTGGGAGCACTCAAGCATAGCGGAGCGGATACGGTGGTTTCTATTACCGGTATTGCAGGGCCCGGCGGTGGAACGGAGTTAAAACCCGTCGGAACGGTTGTGTTTGCACGCGCCAAGCGTGGAGGCGATCCCGAAGAAGTGGATGCCGATCAGAAACTGTTCGCCAATCGGGGCCGCGCGGCCATCCGGCTTCAAGCCGCGTTATGGGCACTCGAGATGTTGCTACCGGATAGGCCGCCCGCGCCGTAGAGCGCATCGGCCCGCGTTTCGAAACTGTCGGTCATTTTCCGCAGCGCACGATCAAATACCTGTCCGGCAAGGCTTTCGAACACTCGGCTGCGAAAGGCGAAGTCGACGGAAAAATCGATTTCGCAACCACCATAGCCAGCAGCGCGAAATTGCCATTCATTGTGCAGATATTTGAGCGGCCCATCGAGATAATCGACGGCGATCCGGTTAGGGCCGTGCTTGTTCACTTTGGAGGTAAACGTCTCCCGCAGTGATTTGAATCCGACCACCAGATCCGCGACCATTTCCGTCTCGCTATTTGAACGAATACGCGTTGCGACGACCCAGGGTAGAAATTCGGAATAGCGCGCGACATCGGCCACTAGATCGAACATCTGTTCGGCTGTGTAAGGGACGTGCCGGGTTTCGCTGTGGCGCGGCATGACTGCTCGGCTTAAGCCTTTGCCAGCTGAGCTTCGCGAGCAGCGCGCATTTTCTCGAAATCATCACCGGCATGATAACTGGACCGGGTTAGCGGGCTGGATGCGACCAGCAAAAAACCCTTGGCGCGGGCGATTGCTGCATAGGCATCAAATGCCTGCGGACTGACGAAATCGATAACCTTTGTATGCTTGGGTGTCGGCTGAAGATATTGCCCCATGGTCAGGAAATCGACGCCGGCGGATCGCATATCATCCATCACCTGATGGACCTCCATCCGCTGCTCACCGAGGCCAAGCATGACACCCGATTTGGTGAAGATTGACGGATCGTGGCGCTTCACCTGTTCGAGCAGCCGGAGCGACGCGTAATAGCGCGCACCGGGCCGGATTGTCGGATAGAGCCGCGGC
>Ga0209344_10002820_pt1 | contig 18436 bp, 15 predicted proteins | sample Cruoilmetagenom6_FD_187293 | JGI IMG/M metagenome (GOLD analysis project Ga0209344, IMG submission 187293) | Oil polluted marine microbial communities from Coal Oil Point, Santa Barbara, California, USA - Santa Barbara Oil Seep Sample 6 (SPAdes)... | ecosystem: Environmental > Aquatic > Marine... | reverse complement strand
CCATTAATGGTGAGTGAAAAGCACCACCTACTGGTAAAACTAATGCACGTCTTGCACCTTCTTCTTTTAAGCTTTCGCAAGCTCTATTAATAGCATCTATTTCTCCAGAAATTACAAGTTGTCCAGGACAATTGTAATTTGCGGCTACTACAACACCTTCAGTTGTTGCACATATTTTTTCAACTATATCATCATCCAAGCCTAAGACAGCAGCCATCGTGCTTGGTTGTAATTCACAGGCTTTCTGCATGGCTAAAGCACGTTGAGACACTAATTTCAAACCATCTTCAAAAGTTAATGTGCCATTTGCAACTAATGCTGAAAACTCACCAAGAGAATGTCCTGCTACCATATCTGGTTTGAAACTATCACCTAAAATTTTAGCTAAAATAACCGAATGTAAAAAAATAGCTGGTTGGGTAACTTTAGTTTCCTTTAAATCTTCAGCTGAACCTTGAAACATCACATCTGTAATAGAAAAGCCCAAAATATCGTTTGCTTGTTCAAATAATTCTTGTGCTAAAGTTGATCCTTCGTAGAGGTCTAAACCCATTCCAGAAAATTGTGCTCCTTGACCAGGAAATATATATGCGTTCATATGTTTTTATTTTGATGAAGCAAAAATATGAATTTATTATTAGTTTTCAGCAGATACTGTAGCTGAGACTGTGAACTCTATTTGCAAGCTGCTTCTGCACAACGTTCACCATCCATGGCAGCTGAAATGATCCCTCCAGCATAACCACCACCTTCACCACAAGGGAATAAACCTTCAATTTCTGGATGTTCTAAATTTTCATTTCTTGGAATGTTTACAGGAGATGAGGTTCTACTTTCTACACCAACAACGTTTGCTTCAGCTGTGTAATAGCCTTTCATTTTTTCTCCAAATGCTTTAAATCCTTGACGCAAATTTCCTCCTATAAGTTTTGGTAACAACGAATGTAAAGGAGCCGATTTTAATCCTGGTTGGTAAGATGTGGGATTTAAATCTACTGATAATCTGCCTTCAACAAAATCCGTTAATCTTTGAGCAGGAGCAGACTGTGTTCGTCCACCTGAAGTAAAAGCCAAGCGTTCTAAATCTTTCTGATATTCTAAGCCTTTTAAAACGCCAAAGTGTTTGTATTTAGGAAAATCTCTTTCCACATTTAATTCCACCACAATTCCTGAGTTTGCAAATTGGTTGTTTCGTCTTGAGGGAGACATGCCATTTACAACTACTTCACCATTGGCAGTTGCTGCAGGAACTATAAAACCTCCAGGACACATACAAAAAGAATACACACCTCTGTTATTTACTTGTTGTACCAAGCTATAGGAAGCTGCTGGAAGTAATAAGTCTCTTTCACCAGAACAATGATACTGAATGGAATCTATAATATGTTGTGGATGTTCCACACGAACTCCCATGGCAAACGATTTTGCTTCTAAAGCTATTTTCTTTTTATGTAACATATAAAAAATATCTCTTGCTGAATGTCCTGTTGCTAGAATAACTCGGTTTGCTGGAAGCTCTTCACCATTAAGTAAGTTAATAGCTTGTATCTTATTATCCTTGATTTTGAAATCTGTTACACGAGTTTCAAAATGTACTTCGCCACCATATTTTAAAATGGTTTCACGAATATTAGTTACCACTTTAGGAAGCTTGTTAGTCCCAATATGTGGATGTGCATCTACCAAAATCTGATCTGTAGCTCCATGAAAAACAAGGTTTTCAAATATGCGTCTCACATCACCACGTTTTAAACTTCTGGTGTATAATTTGCCGTCGCTATAGGTTCCTGCTCCACCTTCACCAAAGCAGTAATTGGAATCTTCGTTTACAAAATGATCCTGATTAATGGCTTTTAAATCGCGACGTCTATCTTGTACATTTTTACCTCTTTCTATAACTATAGGTTTAAAACCAAGCTCAATACAACGCAAAGCAGCATACATTCCTGCTGGACCAAAACCTATAATATGAATGGGTTTGGCTTTGGAAACATCTTTATAATCAAAGGTGTATTCTGAAGTTTTTGGAACAGGTTCGTTAATATAAACGGCTACTTTATAGTTTAAAATTATTTTGGGTTTTCGAGCATCTATAGACTTTCGAAGTACTTTAATGCCAGAAATTTTATCTCTAGACATGCCTAAGTTTTCGGCAGATTTAATTAAAAGAATGTTTGGAATTTTTTCCTCTTTTAAACTAATGCGTAACTGAAGGTCTTTTATCATGTGGCAAAATTAGGGAAAAATAGGAGATGACTTATGTTTCGTAGGATTTTAGTTATTATTCATGAACCTTAATCCACTCAATGGTATATTCATCTTTAAATTTAAAAACTAAAAATTTAGAATGTAAAGGCCAAAAAGCTAAACGCTCTTGAGCAATCATGTAGTAAATATAGCCTTCTTTACTTCGATCTGGTTCTCCAAAAAGATTAAAAACTTCCTTTTTAGTTAAATTTCTAATAGTATCGTTATAAAGAACATTATTAGTCATACTATTTCTATATGGATAATCTTTACCTTCTTTGAAACTCCATTTCGTTTTGTCGAAAGAGATTTCAGTTCCAGGTTCGCTCAAACATGAAAAACATAGTAGTACTATTAATATGAAGGGTGTTTTTATTTTCATAAAATTTTTAATAACAATAACTAAGTTAAGCAAATTAGTTACTACTTAAGAAACTTTCAATAGTATTAAAATATATTTCAGGCTGCTCCAACCAACCATAATGAGCACATTTATCAATAAAAACTAATTCGGAATTTGTTAAAAGCTGATGAGCAGATTCTGCAATGTTAATATCCATTACATCTTGTTTGCCTTGAATAATTAAAACAGGATTCTTGAAGTTTTTAAACGCTTCAGTACAGTTAAAATTAATGGCTCTTATATTTTGCCAAATCAAACTATTTATGGTTCGATTGCCTTGAGTTAATCGTTCTGCCACTATTGGTGCGTGCTTCTTATCATAAATATAAGCTGGAGCCAAATATTTACCTCTATTGTATCTGGCTTGATAAGTAGTATCGCCTAGACTTATTTGTCTGTTCCAATAATTTAATGAATCGGTTTCGGTCTGGGTTAGTCTAGAGTGTAAATCCAGATTTCGAGTAATGCTTAAATCGTAACCTCCAGAACCGGAAAGTATCAAAGACTTTATTTTATCTGGATGTTTTGTTACATAATAGGATGCCAACATGCCACCAAATGAATGCCCTAAAACTATCCACTGCTTAAATTTAAAATGATTGCGAATAACTTCAATATCTTCAACCATAAAATCCATAGTCATGGTTTCAGTGCTGATTTCTGAAATGTAAGATTTTCCTGTTCCTCTCTGGTCGTATAAAATGGCAAGGTTGTTTTTACCCAATTCTTTTGCTAAAGAAGTAAAGCCTTCGCTATTCATTCCTGGTCCACCATTTATAATTAAAATGGGTTTGCCTTGACCATAAGTTGTTATATGTAAATTGCCTTCAGGAATAGCTATTTTATAGATAGATTGTGATATGCCATTTAAAGAAATGGATAGAAATACAAATATGTATAACCATTTTGCCATCTTGTTACTGCTCTTGTCCTTTTAGCTGAAGGTTACGGTTTTGCCTATGTTTTAAAACATTAAGATAACGTAGAGCATTTTTATCTTCATAATCTGTATATGCTTTTGAAGCCCAATTTTTCGCTACTTCTAAATTGCCATTAATCTCATTAATAATAGCCATATTATAACAGGCACGACCAGCTATCTTTCCTTTTGGATTATTAATTTCCTGTTCCCATAATTCGGCAGCTCCATCCCAATCGCCTGTTTGAGCACGACGTTTTCCAATTTCAAAATTTTCTGTGCCTTTTACATAATATTGCCTGGTTACACGAATTTTAAAAGGATAGGTTCTGGAAACATAATCCTGACCTATTTTAGTGCTAGTCTGTAAAAGAGCTTCCTTTCTTCCTGCAATAGCTTCTATAGCTTTCATTGGATTAATTCCCTTACCAACCGAAGTAATCCATTGATCAGTAATAATCTCATCTCGGATTATTTTGTTTATGTTGTCGTAAATTCTAAAACCTGCTTTTATATTAGTATTAATAGTTGCTTCATGTTGAATCATAGGGATACTAATACCAAAAGCATTCAGTTGTTCAACAGTTCTGGTTTTATAAGAAACATTTGCATCTGTATCATAAAAAGATAATGTTACAATAGCATCTATGTTATTTTCTTGGCATAGCATATTAATGGTTTCCCAAGGTAATGCACTTGGAAAAATACCTAAACCTGGATTCTCAATTTTATCTGTAACAATAAAAGTAACATCGCTATACTGCTCGTCTTTTTCTAATACATCTTTAATCCCTTGAAGGGTATAATTGGCACCTTCAATATCTAGTTTTTTACCTTCAATTGAAAGAATCTTGTCAATGTCATCTAGAGGTTTGTTTTTTTCTGAAGCCAAGCTTCTGTTTAAAAGACCTATACTTTTAATAGTAGATGGAATATAAACCTGAGCAGGTTCTGTAACGTTCATAGTTAAATTATTCATAGATTGGCATGAAAAAAAAAGCATGCTAATTACAAATATTTGTGCGACTATTTTAAAATGTAACTGTTTCATAATGCTTAGATTTGGGATTCTAAAGCTGACAATGTAATGAATTTTAATAAATTACTGATTTTTACTTGCGTAAATAGGTAATAAAAGAAAAGTCATGTTTGTGTTTTTCATCTTTAGCATGATAAGTATTGCTAATTTCTTTCCAGGTGCTTGTGTCTATTTCAGGAAAAAAAGTGTCTGCTTCAAAGTTTTCATGAACTCTAGTTAGTTCAATTTTATCAGCAAAAGGCATGGCCTGTTTGTAGATTTCGCCACCACCAATAACAAAAGGTTGTTTGTCTGACTTTGCAGCATCGAAAGCATCTTCCATATTATTTACTACAATAACACCAGAAGGTACTTGGTAATTTTCTTGCCTGGAAATAACAATATGAGTTCTGTTTGGTAAGGGTTTAGGAAAACTCTCAAAGGTTTTTCTTCCCATAATAATATGGTGACCATTTGTAAGTTCTTTAAAACGTTTTAAGTCGTCACTTAAATGCCAGATAAGTTGGTTGTCTTTTCCAATAGCATCATTCTCTCCAGCTGCAACAATGAGTGTGATTTCAGATTTTTTAGAAACCTTTATAGGTTTTTTTATTTCCTTTGGTAAAGGATAATCATTATCAACTTGTTGTTGAAGCTCTGCAATACGTTTTTTCTGTTTTGCAACCATATTATTAAGCTGCTTTTCTTCCCAGTTTTTACTTAATAATTTAGAGGTTACAAACACATTAAACACATGATAAATAAAGATAAATAACCATCCTAAAATGGCAAACACAAACCAATTGATTCCAAAAAGCTTAACATCTTTTCCAATATTAAGAACTAAGTTAGCTACAATTAAAAAAACAGCACCTATTAAAAAAACAACAAAGTGTGCATACAAACGTTTCTTTTGCTTGATGCGTTTTTGAGCTGTCTTAATTAACTCTAATTGCTCTTTATCTATTTCTGGTTTGTCTTTTTTCTTTCCGAACATGTTTAACTTTTGTTGTTTTGTTTATAAAGTTTTCTTTGTTCTCTTTTTGATAATGGTTTTTTGCTTTCTATAGTAAATACAATTGGTAATGTGTAAGGAACTACAACTGCTTTTCCACGAAGATAACCTGGTTTGTCTAAATCTGGAATTAGTTTTATTACTCTTAAGGTTTCTTTCTCTAATTCTTTATGAGGTGCATTTACTTTAATATCTTTAATTTCACCATTAACACCAATTTTAAAGAAAGCCATAATTCTAACTTTACCTTCAGGTAAATTCAAATTTCTAGCTATGTTAATGTTGAAATTTCTACTTACTATACTAGATATTTGCGAGCCCATACATTGCTTAAGAGCTTGGTTTCCCATGTTCTCATCGCAACCATGATATACAGGAACTTGTTCAATAATGGCAAAAGGAACTTCTGCAGAATCTTGAATGGAATCTAATTCTTGAATATTTTCTTGTGTAAAAGAAAATAAGCTAGTAAAAAAAAGCAATAAAAATATATTAAATTTCATGATTTAGATTTTAAATTAAACAGCCACAACACCTTTAATATGTGGATGAGGATTGTAGTCTACCAAAGTGAAGTCTTCAAAATCAAAATCAAAAATATCTTTCACTTCTGGGTTGATTAGCATTTTTGGAAGAGGTCTTGGATCTCTAGATAATTGTAATTCTAACTGTTCTTTATGGTTGTTATAAATATGTGCATCTCCAAAGGTGTGGATAAACTCTCCAGCTTGGTAGCCACAAACTTGTGCCATCATCATAGTTAACAACGCATAAGAGGCAATATTAAAAGGCACTCCTAAAAAGATATCTGCACTACGTTGATACAATTGACAAGATAGTTTCCCATCTGCTACATAAAATTGAAAAAATGCATGACAAGGAGGAAGAGCAGCTTTTCCATTGGCTACATTTTCGCTAAAACTTTTAGACGTGTCTGGTAAAACTGAAGGATTCCAAGCAGAAACTAACATGCGTCTGCTATTTGGATTCTTCTTTAATGTATCGACAATGTCTTTAATCTGATCCACTTCATCGCTATTCCAGTTACGCCATTGATGTCCATAAACTGGACCTAAATCGCCATTTTCGTCTGCCCAATCATTCCAAATACGAACGCCGTTTTCAGTTAAATAATCAATGTTAGTATCACCTTTTAAAAACCAAAGCAATTCGTAAACTATGGATTTTAAATGTAGTTTTTTGGTTGTCACCATTGGAAAACCTTCGCTTAAATCAAATCGCATTTGATAACCAAAAACACTTTTTGTTCCTGTTCCTGTTCTGTCTCCTTTTTCATTTCCGTTCTCTAAAACGTGTTTAACTAGGTCGTGATATTGCTTCATGTTCACTTCCCACGAAAGTGGGAATCTTGTTTTAATTCAACTAAAATTTTCAAAAAATAAAAATAGAAAAAAGCTTCAAATCTAAATGATAGAAGCTCAATTTAATATTAAAAGTTATTAACTAATTATATTGCGTACAGATAGTGCTAATTTATCTGTAGCGATTCGCCACTAGCCAATTATCATTCCAGCAATAGTAGCAGAAATTAAAGAAGCTATAGTTCCACCAATAAGGGCTTTCATTCCAAATTCAGACAATACTTTACGTTGTCCTGGAGCAAGAGAACCAATGCCACCAATTTGGATACCTATGGAAGCAAAGTTGGCAAAACCACAAAGCATGTAGGTTGCCATAATGATGGATTTATTATAATTTAAGTGCATTTCATTAGCTACATTTTTTAAGTCTGCTAACTGAATATAGCCAACAAATTCACTGGCTACTAATTTGATGCCGAGTAGTTGTCCCATCATCATAATGTCTTCTCTAGCAACACCAATAAGCCACATTAAAGGAGCAAAAATGGTTCCTAGAATAGCTTCAAGAGAAAGTGCAGGATATGGAGTGTTTGCAGCCATCCAAGTATTGATGGTTGAAAAATCTCCAATCCAACCTAAAATACCATTTATCATAGCAATAAATGCTACAAAAACTAAAAGCATAGCTCCTACATTTACTGCTAATCTTAAACCTTCAGTTGTACCGTTAGCTATAGCATCTAAGATGTTTGATCCAATTTTTTCAGAAGATACTTCAACTTCCGTATTAATTTTTTCGGTTTGAGGATACAATATTTTTGAAATAACAATGGCTCCAGGAGCAGCCATTACAGATGCAGCTAATAAGTGTTTTGCATAAACAAGTCTTAAAGCAGGATCGTCTCCACCAAGAAAACCAATATATGCTGCAAGAACAGCTCCAGCAACGGTTGCCATACCACCAATCATAACCAAGAGCATTTCACTTTTAGTCATTTTTTCCAAATAGGCTTTTATTAAAAGAGGAGCTTCAGTCTGACCCAAAAAGATATTTCCAGCAACACTTAAACTTTCAGCACCAGATATTTTTAATAGCTTCGTTAATAACATAGCCATTAATTTCACTGCTTTCTGTATGAGGCCTAAATAGAATAAAACCGATGTTAAAGCTGAAAAGAATATGATGGTTGGTAAAACCTGAAAAGCAAAAATAAATCCGAAAGTATCCATGTCAACAACAAGGCCTTCGAATAAGAATTTACTTCCTGCTCTCGTGAAATCTAAAATGCTGATAAAAACCTGTCCAACAGATTCGAAGGCACTTTGAATAAATGGTACTTTTAAAACACCAATAGCAATTATTAGTTGAAAGGCCAAACCAATTCCAACGGTTTTCCAATTAATAGCTCTTCTGTTTGAGCTAAATAGAAAGGCAATAAATATTAAGGAAACCATTCCTAAAAGACCTCTCCAAAGACTGTTAAATGAAAAGCCTTGACTTGGTATAATAGTATCTTCGGTTGATTTAATAACGTTAGATATTGCTTCAGTTTCAGAATGTGCCTTAAAGCTATAACGTATTTTGTTTTCTATAAATACTAATGTTGAATCTGTGAGTTCTGTAATTTTATAACGTCTTATGGTATCGTTTGGTTGATTGTAGAAGAAAACCAAAAGGTTATTTTGATGCATATAATCTCCAGAGGCCTGAAGATTTTTAGATTGGATGTTGTATTTAAAATCTCCATTATCTAAATGAAACACATCTGAATTAGATATATCATGAAGAGGTACATTGTTTTCATTTTCAATTGACTGAAACTGCCATTTTTTTTCAATGCTTTGTGCTGAACTAATTGAAATTCCAAGAAAAATAGCAAAAAGTGCTAGCAAAAATTGTTTCATTTGTAATTGTTAGGTTCGTTATCTTTTTGAGATTTCATCACGAATTTTTGCTGCTTTTTCATAATCTTCATTAGCAACAGCTTCTTTAAGTAAGTTATGTAATTCGTCTAGAGTTTTACTTTTATAAACCTCTTTAGGTGTTCCAGATTCTAACTCTTCAGCAATAAAATCATCAACTAGAACGCTATCATCTTCGTCTTCTTCTCCATCTTTTTTAGGATTTACTTTTAAATAAATTCCAGCTTTGTCTAAGATGTTTTTATAAGTAAAAATAGGAGCATTAAAACGAAGTGCTAAAGCAATAGCATCGCTCGTTCTAGCATCAATTATTTCTTCAATTTTATCTCTTTCGCAAATAAGACTGGAGTAGAAAACACCATCAACCAGTTTGTGAATAATCACTTGTTTGACCACAATATCAAATCTATCGGCAAAGTTTTTAAATAAATCGTGGGTTAAAGGTCTTGGAGGTCGTATTTCTTTTTCAAGTGCAATGGCAATAGATTGTGCTTCGAAGGCACCAATAACAATAGGTAATTTACGGTCGCCATCCACTTCGTTTAAAATAAGTGCATACGCACCATTTTGGGTTTGGCTGTAAGATATTCCTTTGATATTAAGACGTACTAAACTCATAAATTTTAAAAAACAAAGAACTGTTTAAATTAGGACTTTACCAACTGCTTAAAAGCATATTTAATGATTTTGTTATTTTAATTTACAAAATCAGAGCTGTTATTGATAGTAAAAAAATAATTTAAACAGTTCTTTATAACTATACAAGTTAAAAAAAATATTTATTGTTGTGCTTTAAAAGCTTTTAATTTTTCTATTAATTTAGGAACAACTTCAAAAGCATCACCAACTATTCCGTAGTCTGCAGCCTTAAAGAAAGGCGCTTCTGGATCCGTATTAATAACTACTTTTACTTTACTGGCGTTAATTCCAGCCAAATGCTGAATAGCACCTGAAATTCCAATAGCAATGTATAAATTAGAAGCTACTGGTTTTCCTGTTTGGCCTACGTGTTCGCTATGTGGTCTCCAACCTAAATCACTTACTGGTTTAGAGCAAGCTGTCGCTGCACCTAAAACATCGGCAAGTTCTTCAATCATTCCCCAATTTTCAGGACCTTTAAGTCCACGACCTCCAGAAACAACTATTTCAGCATCTGCAATGGTTACTTTTCCAGATACTTTATCAACCGATTCTACTTTTACACCATTTTCAGGGATTGAAGGAGAAAAATCTTCAGTTGTTGCGCTTGAAGAATTTTCTTTCACGCCAAAAGCGTTTTTAGAAACAGCCACTAATTTAACATCTGTATTGATAGTTGTTAAGTTAAAAGCTTTATTAGTAAAAGCAGTTCGTTTTACTGTAAAAGGAGACGCGCTTGAAGGCGCTTCTACAACATTAGATGCAAAACCTGCATTTAAATCTATAGCCAAAAGTGGAGCCAAATATTTGCTATCTGCACTAGAACTAACAATAACAACTTTTGATGCTTCATTGTTTGCAGCTTGTGCAATAACATTTGCATAAGACTTGGCATTAAAAGTTTCTAATTGTGCATTGCTTACTTTTAATACTTTATCTACACCATGGTTTCCTAAAATAGATGTGTCTTCTGCGTTAAATGTTATGGCTGTTACAGTTGTTCCCATTTGGTCAGCAACTGCTTTGGCGTAAGATGCAACTTCTAAAGCTGTTTTTTTAAATTTTCCTTGTTCGGATTCTGTATATACTAAAACTGACATTGTTTTTAAATTTTGAATGATTATTAAATCACTTTAGCTTCGTTATGAAGTAAGTTTACTAATTCTTCTACATTATCTGCATCTACTAATTTCACAGCACCTCTTGGAGCTGGTTTTTCAAATTTCACAGAACTCGTTTCAGAATTTGCATCTACTGGTTCAAGAACATTTAAAGGTTTTTGACGAGCCATCATAATACCTCTCATGTTTGGAATACGTAAATCGCTTTCTTCTACCAATCCTTTTTGTCCACCAATTACAAGTGGAAGTGAGGTTGAAACAGTTTCTTTTCCACCATCAATTTCTCTGGAAGCTGTCGCATTTGTTCCTTCAACTTCTAAGCTAATACAATTGTTTACAAAATTGGCATTTAGTAAACCAGCTAACATTCCTGGAACCATACCACCATTATAATCAATAGATTCACGACCTGCAATTACTAAATCGTAACCACCATCTTGAACCACTTTTGCTAATTGTTTTGCAACTTGAAATCCATCAGTAGCAGCAGTATTCACTCTTATAGCTCCATCTGCACCAATGGCTAAAGCTTTACGTAACGTTGGTTCAGTTTCTGGACCTCCAACGTTAACAACATGGACACTAGCACCTTGTTTTTCTTTAAACCACATGGCACGAGTTAAACCAAATTCATCATTCGGATTGATAACAAATTGCACACCATTGGTGTCGAATTTTGTATCTCCTTCTGCAAAGTTAATTTTTGAAGTCGTATCAGGTACATGACTAATACATACTAATATTTTCATATTGTTATTATTTAAATATGTGTAATTATTTTGAGGTTACGAAGTTAATTATTTTATTCAGAATATTTACTATGCACGCATAATAAATATTCATTTAATTATTAAAAAAGCGAAACATTAATAACCTATAAATTATACCATTTAAAAATTATATTATTTCTTATCAATAATTCTTACTTTTGCTGTTAAATTATTTTTTTAATTAAAATAGTTCTTCCCTTTGGGAAGACGGAAGATGGGAATGAAAACAATTCAATTTAGAGAAGCTATATGTGAAGCCATGAGCGAAGAAATGCGCAGAGATGAAAGCATTTATTTAATGGGAGAGGAAGTGGCTGAATATAATGGAGCTTACAAAGCATCTAAAGGGATGCTTGACGAATTTGGTGCTAAACGTGTTATCGATACACCCATTGCTGAACTTGGTTTTGCAGGTATTGCTATTGGTTCTACCATGACAGGAAATAGACCTATTGTAGAATATATGACCTTTAATTTCTCTTTAGTTGGAATTGATCAGATTATAAATAATGCAGCAAAAATCAGACAAATGTCTGGAGGGCAATTTAAATGTCCCATTGTTTTTCGTGGCCCAACAGCATCAGCTGGACAGTTAGCTGCAACGCATTCTCAAGCTTTCGAAAGTTGGTTTGCAAACACACCTGGTTTGAAAGTAATCGTGCCTTCTAACCCATACGATGCCAAAGGACTTTTAAAATCTGCTATTCGTGACGACGATCCAGTTATTTTTATGGAAAGCGAGCAAATGTATGGTGATAAAGGTGAAGTGCCAGAAGGCGAATACACCATTCCAATTGGTGTAGCTGAAATTAAACGTGAAGGTACAGATGTGACTATCGTTTCATTTGGAAAAATTATTAAGGAAGCCTATAAAGCAGCTGATGAATTAGAAAAAGAAGGTGTTTCTTGCGAGATTATCGATCTTAGAACTGTTCGCCCTCTGGATAAAGAAGCTATTCTAACTTCGGTTAAAAAAACAAATAGATTAGTTATTCTTGAAGAAGCTTGGCCTTTTGGAAATGTGTCAACAGAAATAACTTATATCATTCAAGCTGAAGCATTTGATTATTTGGATGCTCCAATTATAAAAATAAACACAGCAGATACACCTGCACCTTACTCACCAGTTTTATTTGAAGAATGGTTGCCAAATAAAGATGAGGTCATCAAAGCAGTGAAAAAAGTAATGTATAAATAAAATGTACTATTTTAGTTAAAATTGACTTCATTGGCAATATTGTTGATGAAGTTTTTTGTTATTATGAAGTTTAAGTTATTAGGTTTATTTTTTTTCTCAACTATTGGCTTTTTGTTTTCCCAAACAAAAGTTAGTGGTCATGTCTATGATGAAAATAACGAACCAGTAGCTTATGCCAACATCATTTTTAAAAACTCTTCCGAAGGTACTATTACAGACGAAAATGGTACTTTTTATTTAGAATCTTCAAGTACTTGGGAAACTCTAACGGTCTCTTTTATAGGTTATGAAACCATAGAATACCCTTTAGAAAAAAAAGTAAATTACAATTTAAGTTTTAATATAGTTGAAGCAGCAGCAGCGCTGAACGAAGTCGTTATTATTGCTGGAAAACAATCTAAAAAAGCCGAAGAAAATCCTGCTATAGCCATTATGCAGAAGATTTGGGATAACAAACGAAGAAATGGAATTAAGCAATTTAAGCAATATGCTTACGATAGATACGAAAAAGTCGAGTTTGATATAAATACCATAGATAGTGCTTTAATTAAAAGTAACTTATTTAAAGGTATGGAATTTGTTTTTGAGCAAGTGGATACCTCGAAAGTAACAGGTAAAACATATCTCCCCATTTTTGTTAATGAAGAAGTGGCAAAAGTTTATGGAGATAATTTACTTAAAAAGGAAAAGATTGAGTTAAAAGGAAATAAAAACTCAGGTTTTAGTAATAATCAAACCATTATAGATTTCATAAAAGATTTATATTCTGAATATGATGTCTATGATAACTATCTGAAGTTTTTCGATAAGAGTTTTGTGAGCCCTATTTCTACAACTGGAATCAACACCTACAATTATGTATTGTCTGACAGTGCTTACATAGATAACAAATGGTGTTATAACATAATATACTATCCAAGACGTAAAAACGAACTAACTTTTAAAGGCGATTTCTGGGTTGCAGATACAACCTATGCTATTAAGGACATTAATATGCAAGCCTCAAAAAGTGCTAATATAAACTGGATAAAGGAGATTTATATTGAACAGGAATTCGAAGTTTTAAACGATTCTGTGTTTTTAGTGAAACGCGATTATTTTATGTCTGATTTCACCTTTAATAAAAAGGAAAAGTCACGAGGTGTTTATGGAAAGCGTACCACACTTTACGATAATTACGTATTTGATCAAGAAAGAGAGAGCAAATTCTATAAAGATGAAGTTTTCGATTACAACAAAGATGCTTATAATCGTGAAGATGCTTTTTGGGAAGAAAACCGAATGGAATCCTTAAGTAAAGACGAAAAAGGCGTTTATAAAATGCTTGACACGCTTAAAACAGTTGGTAAATTTAAAAGACTGTACAATCTAGGAAGTATTCTTGCTTCTGGTTATATTGAAATAGATAGATGGAATATAGATTATGGTCCTATTTTTTCAACTTTTGGTTATAATGATGTGGAAGGGTTGAGGTTAAGAGCAGGAGGAAGAACCTATTTTGGTCCTAACGATTTATGGCGTCTGCAAGGCTTTATGGCTTATGGATTAAAAGATGATAAAGTTAAATATGGGTTTTCGGCAAAATGGTTGCTAAACCAAAAAAACCGACTCATCATTTCGGCAGGACATAGGCGAGACATTGAACAAATTGGGGCAAGTTTAACTACATCAACAGATGTTTTAGGTAGAAGTTTGGCTTCGAATGCCCTTTTTACAACTGCACCAAATGATAAATTGTCTAATATTAAATTAACGGCTTTAGCAATAGAAATGGAGCCTATAAAAAATGTTTTGTTTAGGTTAGGTGGAGACTATAGAACGCTTTCTTCGGCTTCAGATGCTTTTAGTTTAGATTATGTGGATCCAGAATCTCCAACTGGTATTTCATCCGATTTAAAACAATTTGAAAGCACGTTTGCTGTTTCTTATTTTCCAAGAAGAAAAATGACTGGACATGGTGTGGAACGAAGAAATGCAAACGATACGTATGCATCCATTTTTGCACAATTTAGTTTAGGAGATAAGAATATTTTTAAAAGTGATTTTAATTACACGAAATTACAGTTTTCATATATTCAACCTTGGCAATTAGGTGGTTTTGGAAGGCTTAAATCTACTTTCGAAGCTGGTAAAACATTTGGAACTGTACCACTTGGATTGTTAAGTATTGTACCTGGAAATCAATCGTATTTTTCTGTTTATAAGTCGTTTTCACAATTAAATTACTACGAATTTGTTACAGACACTTATGTGGCCATGCACTTGGAACATAATTTTAATGGTCGCTTATTTTCCAGAATTCCATTATTAAGAAAATTAAACTGGCGAGAAATAGTTGGGTTTCGAGCAGTTTGGGGAGATTTAGCGCAAAAAAATATTGATATTAGTGCACCATCTAACATTCCGTTATTTGCTCCAACCGACGAAGTATACTACGAATATAGTGTTGGGATAGCAAATATCTTTAGAGTCTTTAGAATAGACTTTAATTTTAGAGGAAATTACTTCGATAATCCAGGAGCTAGAGATTTTGGCATTACTGGTAGTTTCGGGTTTCTGTTTTAATTCTTTTTATTTTCTTTAAACGTATCAAACTCAGAAGCAGTCTCCACTTTTGGGAAACTATTGTTTTTAGTATCTGTATCTGCAAACTCGAAATTTGGATCTAAATTGATTTCTTTGACCTCTTTAGCTTTAACAAAAGTCTTGTTTATTTCATATTCATTATGTCTCCAAATATCAGCTGGTAATTTGTCAATTTCTTTTGTGCCATCTGTATAAACCCATTCTATAGTTACAGGCATGACTAAGCCACCAATGTTTTTAATAGTCAATTCGTAAATATTTTTACCAGATAAACGTTTTCTAACCTCGGGTTCATCAAGTCTAGATAAAAAACCACCATAACTGTTTTCTGAAGTAGAAGTCATAGTAATTACTTCTGGGCCTCCAGAAAAATCTGTTGCTGTTTTCTCTGTACTTTCCCCTTCAATTTTAAAAGTGGTTTGTTTGTGCTGGTCTTCAATGTTTAAATCGTCTTCATATACTTTAAACCATTTTACATTAGACAGTTCCATATCCACTTTGTCTGTTGTAAAAAACCAACCTCTAAAAAACCAATCTAAATCTGTTGCAGTGGCATCTTCAAGGGTTCTAAACAAATCTGCTGGGTTTGGGTGTTTGTATTTCCAACGGTTAGCATATTCTTTAAACGCTTGGTCAAATAATTCTGGACCAATAATAGATTCTCGTAACATTTGTAAACCAACAGTTGGTTTTTGGTAAAAATTAGCTCCAAATTGCATGAGTAATTCATTGTCTGAAGTAGTCATAATAGGCCTTAAAATATTTTGGTCGCCACTCATAAACTTTACAATATCTTTTGGTGTGGTACTATGAAAGTCAGAATATTTTTCAGCAACCGTTCTTTGATGTAAGTAGGTGTTTAAGCCTTCGTCCATCCACATCCATTTTCTTTCATCAGAACTTACAATCATAGGAAACCAATTGTGTCCAACTTCATGGATAATAGTACCAATCATACCAGCTTTAGCTCTGTCACTTATTTTACCATTTTTAGGTCGTCCACCATTAAAACTAATCATTGGAAATTCTATACCAATATTCGATGTGTTTACCGAAATGGCCACAGGATATGGATACTCGAAAGTAGCTTCAGAATATACTTCCAAAGCTGCAACAATGGCTTTTGTAGATTCTTCATTCCAAACTGGCAAGCCTTCTTTTGGATAAAAGGACATTGCCATAGTAATATGGTCTGAAAACTGGTGTGCTTGTGCATCCCAAATAAATTTTCGTGAAGAAGCAAAAGCAAAATCGCGAACATTTTTCGCATGGAATTTCCAAGTTTTTAATTTGGTTGCTTTGTTTTTTTCGTTTTCTGTAGCTTCTTCTGTAGTAACAATCATTACAGGTTTGTTAAACGATTGTCTTGCTTCAGCCATTCTTTTCCTTTGCTCCTTAGTTAGAACTGCATCAGAGTTTTGTAATTCGCCTGTAGATGCCACAATATGGTCTTCAGGAACCGTAATTTCTACTTCGTAATTCCCAAATTCTAAAGCAAATTCTCCCAATCTTTTAAACTGTTTGTTTTGCCAACCTTCAGTATCATTATAAACAGCCATTCTTGGAAACCAGTGTCCAAGTAAATAAACAGTGTTATTATCTTCTGGAAAGTATTCGTAACCCTCTCTAGACAATAAAAACATGCTCCTATCTGTTATTGGGTAAGACCAAGCTAAAGAAAAACTTAAAGTTGAACCAGATTTTAAAGGTTGGTTAAGCATGACTTTCATCATGGTATTATTGACATAAGTTGTCATGTCTTTACCAGACCCATCTTTAATATATTTTATGGTATATCCAGCTGGAAAATCTACAGCTCTAGTAAGGAATTGCATTTGCCTGGTGCTAATAGAATCTGAAACGCCACCAAAAACATCACCAAAATCTTCATTTCCTTTTTTATTAACGTTTTGTTCAAGCTGAATCCAGATATAATTCAAATCGTCTGGTGAATTGTTATAATAGGTAATGGTTTCTTCACCAGAAAGTACATTGTTTTTTTCGTCTAAGGTTGCTTTTATTTTATAATCTGCTCGTTGTTGCCAATAGGCTTTTCCAGGAGCTCCACTTGCAGTTCTGTAGGTGTTTGGTGGAGGAATCAGGTTGTCAATAGGTTCAAATTTCCCTTGCCATGGTTGGGTTTGAGATTGAATGGTTGAAAAACTAAAAAGGGACACGAGAAGGATTAATAAGTATTTCATGCTGAGAAGGTTGGTTTTATTTTTGATTGATATAGCAAGATATGAAAAAATGAAATGGGGATTTTTATTTTAACAATATAGAAGTAGAAATTTAGAAATATTTTGTTTGAGGTGTTTGTGAATGGTTAGTTGAGTGGTTCAGCACTTAACTTGGTTTTAATTCCTGTTTAACGAAGTTAACCAAAAAAACTACAAAGTCAAATCCATTTTTGTTGCCCAAACCCAAACACTTACGTACCTTTGCAGTCCTTTTTAAAAAAGGGGAAAGAGATTGATAATGAGATTCCCTTCTTCAAGGGAATGACAAAACAAGTTTTTATGACAAGTAAAGGAACATTAACTTTCGATGTATTAATAGAAATACCAAAAGGAAGTAGAAATAAATACGAATACGATTTCGATTTAAAGAAAATACGTTTCGACAGAATGTTGTTTTCATCTATGATGTATCCAGCAGATTATGGCTTTATTCCAGAAACTTTAGCTTTAGATGGGGATCCATTAGACGTGTTGGTATTAGGAGGAGAACCAACCTTTCCAATGTGTGTGGTTGAGGTGAAACCTATAGGTGTATTCCACATGGCAGATGAAAAAGGACCAGACGAGAAAGTAATTTGTGTGCCAGTTTCAGATCCAATCTGGAATAATTTGAACGATTTATCTGATATGAATCCACATCAAATTAAAGAAATCGAACATTTCTTTCAAGTTTATAAAGACTTAGAAAAAAAGAGAGTTGATGTTGGTGGTTGGGGAAATGCAGATGAAGCCTACGATATACTTAATAAATGTGTGAATCGTTATGAAAATAGCGAGCATAAAACCAATGGAGATTTTACAATTTAAACACAGTCTTTAACTTATATATATATGAAGCCTTTTTACAATAGATGTAGAAGGGCTTTTTAATGTTAACGTATTTTGTTACATTTGCGCTGCTAAAAACTAAAATAAACAGAAAATAATATGGAATCAATGATGATTTATATGCCAATTGCAATGGCACTTTTAGGATTAATTTACATGGTAGTAAAGAAATCTTGGGTAATGAAACAAGATGCAGGAGATGGAAAG
>Ga0209344_10002819_pt1 | contig 18455 bp, 18 predicted proteins | sample Cruoilmetagenom6_FD_187293 | JGI IMG/M metagenome (GOLD analysis project Ga0209344, IMG submission 187293) | Oil polluted marine microbial communities from Coal Oil Point, Santa Barbara, California, USA - Santa Barbara Oil Seep Sample 6 (SPAdes)... | ecosystem: Environmental > Aquatic > Marine... | reverse complement strand
TTCGCCATTTGCCGCCATCCAGTCCAGTAAAGCCACGGTTCCGTCAACTGCGATACCTTCTTCATCGCCCGTAATTGCCAGAACAATCGAACCGTCAGGCGGCGTGTCAGCGACGAAATCAATCGCCGCTGTAGCAAAAGCCGCAACACCCGATTTCATGTCCGTTGCCCCGCGCCCGTACAAGTATCCGTCTTTCATTTCGGCCCCGAACGGATCAACTGTCCATGCATCGATATCGCCCACGGGCACCACATCCGTGTGACCGTTAAAACCGAAAGTACGGCCATTAGCGCCCGCACCCCAGCGCGCGAAAAGGTTGCAAACACCACCGCGGTCCACCCGCGTGCAGGTAAATCCCGCTTGCGTCAAAAGCCCATCCAACAGCACCAAAGCACCACCTTCGGCGGGTGTAACCGAAGCACAGCGGATTAGATCGGCGGTTAGGTTTACGGGGTCAATCGTCATGGCAGTCTTCCTTTGTATCATCTGGCATAGCTTTACCCAAGCATCATCCCAAGCAAAAGCCTAAAACGGACAATCGGCGTTCAGGGTTAACCACTCACCACCGTCGGGATGGCGCAAACGCAGGGTTTGCGCATGCAATTGCAACCTGTCTGCTGCCGCGATAACCTCTGTGCTGCCGTAAAACCGATCCCCCAAAATGGGATGCCCCAGTTCCAGCATATGCACGCGCAACTGATGACTACGCCCTGTCAGGGGTCGCAATTCCATACGTGTGATGCCTTGCTCACGCGCCAAAACCGTCCAGTCTGTGACTGAAGGTTTGCCACGTTCATGGTCGACCATTTGCAGCGGGCGGTTCGGCCAGTCCACGATCAACGGCAAATCCACCGTACCCGTATCATTGGCGACAAGGCCCGCAACACGCGCCACATAGGTCTTTTCCAAATACCGTTTTTGAAACTGTCCACCGATATGCCGTTGTGCTGCTTTGCCGATCCCGAACACCATTACACCGGACGTGTCCATATCCAAGCGGTGCACCAACAATGCATCCGGGTAAGCGGTTTTAACCCGTGTTTCCAGACAGTCACGATGTTCCATGGCTTTGCCGGGAACTGACAAAAGTCCAGAGGGTTTGTTCACCGCCAATATCTGATCGTCCAGATGGATCACATCCAGTGGCGTATCGGGTGGTGCATATATAAAGGGCGGGTTTGGACTCATTCCCGCCCTTTACAGTATTCTTTAAACTTTCACACGCTCGGATTTCGGGTCGTACATCGGGCGCAAGCTGACATCCGCTTTTACCCGAACACCTGCCACATCAATCTCGTAGGATGAGGCCAGAACATCCGCCGCTGCCTCGCCCTTACACGGCACGTAGCCCATACCGATTGCAGCGCCCAGTGTGTGACCATAGTTCCCTGAACTCAAATAACCGACAATCTGGCCATCGCGCAGGATCGGCTCGTTGTGATACAATAGCGGCTCGGCATCTGCCAACTTGAACTGCACCATACGAGCATCCAGCCCGGTTTCCTTTTTCTTCAGAACCGCTTCACGCCCGATGAAATCGGGCTTGTCGGTTTGTACTGCAAACCCAAGCCCTGCTTCCAGCACATGATCCTCACAGGTTATGTCGTGGCCGAAATGACGAAAGCCTTTTTCTATACGGCAACTGTCCATCATATGCATCCCGCACAGCTTCAGCCCCATGTCCTGACCCGCGCCATAAAGGGTTTCAAATACATGGGCTGCCTGATCAGAGCTTGCGTAAATCTCCCAGCCCAACTCACCGACATATGTCACGCGGTGTGCACGTGCCAACCCCATGCCGATCTCGATATCCTGTGCTGTACCAAACGGATTGACCGCATTGCTGAAATCATTCGGGCTGACTTTTTCCAATAACGCGCGACTGTTCGGCCCCATCACCGCCAGCACGCCTTCGCCTGCGGTTACATCCGTGATCACGACATTGAAGTCACCTACATGACGTTGCAGCCAAACCTGATCGGCCACACGTGTAACAGAAGGTGTCACAACCAGATAGGCCGTTTCGGAAAGCCGCGTGATGGTCACATCCGCTTCTATCCCGCCACGGGTGTTCAGGAATTGCGAATAAACGATCTTACCCACCGGCACATCGTATTGACCGCCTGCAACATAGTTCAGGAACGCGGTTGCATCGCGCCCTTCGACACGGATTTTACCAAAAGAGGTCATATCGTACATACCGACGTTTTCACGCACAGCGCGATGTTCAGCTGCTACATTTTCAAACCAGCTGGTGCGTTTCCAGCTATAATCGTATTCCGCTTTTTGTCCTTCATTGGCGAACCAGTTGGCGCGCTCCCACCCGCCGGCTTCACCCATTACCGCGCCGCGATCCAACAGGTGTCGGTGAAACGGTGAACGCCGAATGCCGCGTGCCGTTGCTTTTTGGCGAAACGGGAAGTGATCCGCGTAAAGCAGGCCCAGTGTTTCTTTTGAGCGTTCAAACAGGTAATGTTTGTTGCCCTGAAACGGTTGCATACGCGAGATATCAACATCCCCCAGATCGAACGGCTTTTCGCCTTCATCCATCCATTGTGCCAATGCCATACCGGCACCACCCGCAGATTGGATACCAATGGAATTAAACCCAGCTGCAACCCAAAAATTATCCAACTCGGGCGCCAGTCCCAAATGATATGCATCATCAGGTGTAAAACTTTCAGGCCCGTTGAAAAACGTGTGAATGCCTGCCTCTGCCAACATTGGCAAACGCTCGCAGGCGCGTTCCAGAATAGGTTCAAAATGATCGAAATCCTCGGGCAACTGATCAAACTCGAAACTCTCCGGAATTCCATCCATTCCCCAAGGTTTCGAATTCGGCTCGAACGCACCCAGCAGATACTTACCGGCATCCTCTTTATAATACGCACATTCATCGGGCACCCGCAGCACCGGCATTTGGGTCAAACCTTTAATCGGCTCGGTGACGATATAGAAGTGTTCACATGCATGCAGCGGCACGTTCACACCGGCCATACGGCCAACCTCATGGCCCCACATGCCAGCACAGTTCACCACCATATCGGCGGCGATATGACCCGTTTCACCGTTCTCGTCTTGCCAGTTAACACCTGTCACGCGGCGACCGTCTTTGGCGACACCTGTCACTTTTACGCGCTCTTTAACCAAAGCCCCGTTTTGTCGTGCGCCTTTCGCCAAGGCCAGCGCGATATTGGCAGGATCGCCCTGCCCGTCGGTTGGCAGATAGACACCCGATTTAACACCCTCGATATTCAGATGCGCGTAGCGCTCTTTTACTTCCTTGGCCGAAATTTCCTCTACAGGAACCCCGAAAGCCCGCGCCATCGCGGCTTGGCGGAATAATTCTTCTTGGCGTTCATCCGTCAAAGCAACCGAGATCGAGCCGACTTGGCGAACCCCCGTTGCAACACCGGTTTCCGCTTCCAGCCCTTGATAAAGTTCTGCCGAATAACGCGCGAGCTTCGTCATATTGGACGATGCCCGCAACTGCCCGATCAACCCGGCCGCATGCCATGTGGTGCCCGATGTCAGTTGCTTGCGCTCCAGCAATACGACGTCTTTCCAACCGAGTTTGGCCAAATGGTAAGCTACCGAGCAGCCGATAACACCGCCGCCGATAATAACAACACGGGCTTTTGTGGGTAAGTTTGTCATGGATACATCTCCGAAAATTTTTGTTTATAAAGCGCAATCATTGCCTCTTCGGTTGCGCCGTCATCATAAGGCGGGGTGGTCAAGGGTTTCACTTCGGCCACGGGGATTTTTACAATCACATTGATGCGGTTTGCCAAATCACCCCAAATCTTTTGCCATTGTCCGATCAAAGCATCGTATTCGACAGAATCGCGACGGATAAATCTTGCATATCCTCGAATACGCACGCCCTTGCGGGTAAATTGATCGACAAAGTTGACTTCCAGTTCCGGGTTATTTGTCAGGTTCGTTAGGGTTTGCGGTGAACGGATTTCACCAAATGCGATAGTTTCATCGTCCAGAACAATGAATGTCCCTTTGGGCGAAACATTGGGCCGGCCGCCTGCACTGACCGTGGCCACAAAGCCAAGCCGCCACATTTCTATTGTCTGAATCGCTGATGTCGGCAGTTTCATGCGCGCCCCCCGAACCGTTCAGCCAAAACTGTAATATGGGCAGGGCCAACTTCGCAGCAACCACCAACCATTGCGGCCCCTGCATCAATCCAACGTTCAGCAAAATCCGCATAGGCCTTTGGCCCCAGATCTTTGCGCGCTTCCAGCAAATCAACCGTGGCTCCGATCTGGTTGAACGTATCGGCAATACCCGTAAATCCGTTGGCATAAGCGCCGACAGGAATATTATTGCCAACCAGCAACGGCACAGCAGCGGTCACAGCTTCAGGTGTTGAACAATTCGCCAAGACCGCTGCCGGTTTAAATTCCGACAAAAGCGGCAAAACATCCCTTAGACTTTCGCCGGACCGTAATTTCGTGCCGTCCGCATCATCCACCGACAAGGATAGCCAAACCGGTTTGCCAAAGCCTGCGGCCCCCATCAAAGCACCACGTGCCTGATCAACCGAGGACATGGTTTCAAAAAGATATACATCAACTAGATCTGCCTGAATTTCACAAAGCCTGTGATAAATCTCTGCCGCCTCTGCCGCGGGCGGGCATTTATCAGGTTGATAGGAAAACCCGATTGGCCCGAATGCACCTGCAACCAACCCCGAACCATGCGCATCACGTGCATCACGCGCCAATTGGCAAGCCAAGCGTTGCAGCTCTTCCAAGCGGTCTTCCAGTCCGTGTTTTAGTAACCTGTCAGGCAGAACCGAGTAGGTGTTGGTGGTGGCAATTTCTGCCCCCGACGCGAAATATGCGTCATGCACATCGCGCACCATATCAGGCGCATCAAGCAAAGCCTGAACTGACCAAAGCGAGGTGGCACGCCCTGCCCGCGCAATCAGTTCTTGGCCCATGCCACCATCAAGGATGGTTACACTCATGCCCGCAACCTTTCGTTCGCCGGATCCCAAAGCGGTTGATCTTCTTGTACGACCGCGCGGTAACGCTTGCCGTAAATCTCGACATCCAGCTCTGTGCCGGGAACAGCCAGATCAGTGCGTACCATGCCCAATGCAACAGATGCATTGATGCGGTAGCCCCAGGCACCCGAAGTGGTTTCGCCAACAACGGTATCACCATCCCAAAGCGTGGACATATAAGGCGCATCATAGTCGCCCGCGTCGACAATCAGGGTAACGAACGCTTTTTTGCGGCCCTGTTGTTTTTCATTTTGGATCGCAGCTTTGCCTTTAAAGTCTTGCGGTTTATCAAGCTTCACAAACCGTTCCATACCGCCCTCAAGCATGGTGTAATCAGTGGACAGATCGCCCTTCCAAGCGCGGTAACCTTTTTCCAGACGCAACGAGTTCAGTGCATACATACCAAACGGTGTTGCCCCCGCATTCAGGATTGCATCATATATTGCTGGCATATCTGCAACTTTTGCATGCACTTCCCAGCCCAATTCGCCGGCAAAAGACACGCGGATCAAATATGCATCCAGCCCCGCAACGGTAGCTGCCTGATGGGTCAACCATCCGCTTGTCAAATCCGCGTTCGTCAGGCCGGCCAAAACATCGCGCGATGTCGGCCCGGTGACAATCAATGTATCACGTGTTGTGGTCACGTCTTCAACCGATACACCTTCGGGCGCTGCATTTTTCAGCAACTCGCCATCATGCCATTGTGCGCCTGCCGCCGTGATCAACACAAACTCATCATCGCCCATACGCACACATGACATTTCTGTCACGATGCGCCCGCGATTGTCGGATACATAGATCAGGTTCATGCGGCCGACTTTTGGTAAACCACCGGTACAAAACCCGCGCAAGAATTCAGCAGTTCCCGCACCTGACACCATGAAGCGTGCAAATCCGGGCAAATCCAAGACACCACAACCGTCGCGTACTGCTTCGCATTCTTCGCGAATACGTGCTTCCCAAGGCCCTTTGCGGCCCCATGTGTGAGTAGATTCAAGTGATGTATCATCGCCATCACGCGCAAACCAGTTGGCGCGTTCCCAACCGTTATAAACGCCCATCACACCGCCCAAGGCTTTGATGCGATCGTGCACCGGTGATAACTTTTTGTCACGCCCCGCAGGCCATTCGTGATAGGGGAAATGCATGGCGTATTCGTTGCCGTAAACTTCCTTACCCTTCTGGATACAGTAATCCTCATCGGTGTAATCGGTGTAACGCCGTGGGTCGACTGACCACATATCCCATTCGGTTTCACCCTCTGTCATCCACTCAGCCAGTATTTTACCTGCACCACCGGCTTGCGTTATGCCAAATGTAAAGACACAAGCTTCGAAAGCGTTTGGCACACCCGGCATTGGGCCGATCAAAGGCAAGCCGTCAGGTGCATAGGGAATAGGGCCATTGATCACTTTTGAAATGCCCGCAGTTCCCAACAAAGGTACACGCGCCATTGCGTCTTCTATGTGCCACTCAATGCGATCCAGATCATCAGGATATAGTTGGAACGAGAAATCTTCCGGCATCGGATCTTCGGGTGTCACCCAATGGGCTTTGCAGTTTGGCTCATACGGACCAAGATTCAGCCCGGTTTTTTCCTGCCGCAGGTAATAGCTGCTGTCCACATCGCGCAGCAGAGGCAGTTTGCCGCCTGTTTCTTTTGTAAAGGCCTCGATTTCAGGGATTTCTTCCGATAACAGATATTGGTGGCTCATCACCATCATCGGCACAGTACGACCGCCGTATGGTTTGAACCATTCACCGACACGTTGGGCATAATAGCCCGCAGCATTAACCACATAGTCGCAACGGATATCGCCCTTGTCAGTGTGAACAACCCATTCGCCATTTTCGCGGGTAACACCTGTAGCAGGGCAGAACCGTTCAATCCTTGCGCCTAAATCACGTGCGCCTTTGGCCAAGGCTTGGGTTAATTGTGAAGGATCGATATCGCCGTCATAGGGGTCAAACAACACACCCTTCAGGTCATGTGTTTCCAGAAACGGATATAATTCCTTTGCTTTTTCAAGCGTCAGCATATCAATATCCAGCCCCTGATACCGCCCCATATCCATAGCACGTTGAAATTCCTGCATCCGCTCGTTGGTATGCGCCAAACGAATTGAGCCCGTGACGTGATAATTCATCGGATAATCCACTGCTTCACCCAACCCGCGGTAAAGTTCGGTTGAGTAGCGTTGCATATTCATGATCGACCAGCTGTTCGAAAACGTAGGTACGTTTCCTGCGGCATGCCATGTGGAACCCGCTGTCAGTTCATTTTTTTCCAGCAGAACACAGTCAGCCCAGCCGGCTTTAGCCAAGTGATAAAGCACCGAGACCCCAACGACCCCGCCACCAATAATGACCACTCTTGCAGTGGTTGGAAAATTAGACATTTATTCTCTCCTTAGTCGATCAGAAGTTTGGCAGCGATGCCGCCAAACATAATTGCAGAAATTTTGTTTAGTATTTTTACTCTTGCCCTCAGGGCATTGGCGAATAAGCCCGCTGCCAGTCCAAGTACCAGCACGAACAGGAACCCGAAGAACTGAAATATTGCGCCCAGTATAAGGATTTGGATCCAGATAGGACCTATGCCGGGGTCTGTGAATTGCGGAATAAAGGCAAAGATGAACAGTATAGTTTTGGGATTAAGCACATTGGTCAGAAATCCACGTTTAATTGCTGTCAAAGCACTTGGGGCAGCGATGCCTTTGCCAATATCATCGGTGCTACGCCATGCTTGTATTGCCAGATATGAAAGATAGGCAGCACCTAGGTATTTTATCGCCTGATAAGATGCGGGATAAGTCAGTAAAACCGCCGAAACCCCTGCTGCGGCAAGCAAAACATGCAATGTTACCCCGATATTTACGCCTAATGCAGCGGCCATGCCAATGCGCGGTCCGCCTGAAATTCCACTGGCAGAAATAAACAGAAAATCTGCACCCGGCGTGATATTCAACAGAAATCCAGCCGCAATAAATGCAGTTAAAACAGCCGGTTCAAATCCTGTTATCACATCCCACATTGTTATTGCTCACGTTGCGGCAGATCATCTGCCAATTCGTAATAGTCACCTTTGTCCGCCACATAGATATGCTTTGCGGTTTCAATGCCCGTGGCCCCGTCCAGTGTCCCGGTTCCAATCGAAGTCGCGTCTTCACCGTCATGCTGCCAGAACAAACTGGAACCACAGCCCGTACAAAACCCGCGCCGTGCCGCATCCGAGGAGCGGAACCATTTCAATCCGTCATCCTTTGTGATCCGAAACTGATCATTGGGAACTTGCGTCGCCGACCAGTAATGCCCGCTGGTTTTGCGGCATTGGGAGCAGTGACATGCAACGGACGGGCGCAATGGCCCATCTAATTCATAAGTGACAGCCCCGCATTGGCATGAACCTTTGTGCATTGAACGCTCCATTAATAAACCGGCGGTGCGATTACCCAGATCACAACCGCATTTTTTGTACTTGGGTTTTTCCACTTATGCGGCTCACCGCGAATGCGAAAACTGTCGCCGGATTCCAGATTGAATTTCTGATCCCCAATCCATAGGGTCAAGCGGCCGGAAATCAGATACCCAACTTCCTGCGTCGGACGTATGACAAAGTCATCCAATCCCGCACCCGGCTCAAAAGTTGAATGAATAACCTCAAAATCATCAGTCAGATCAGGCGACAACAGCTCTTCGACCAAACCGTTGGTTCCAGCGCCGATTTTGCGTCTCGTATCTTTGCGCACAACGCGACCCGCTTCTTTGGCATCTGCTTGGACCTGGCCGAAAAAGATTGATAAAGGCACATCCAAAATACCGGATATTGTGCGCAATTCATCAATAGAAGGTTGTGAAATATCCCGCTCAACTTGGCTCATCCAACCCACAGAACGTTCCAGTTTTTCCGATATTTCTATCAAAGTAATACCCCTGGATTTACGAATGCTTCGTATATCCGCACCAAGGGAATCAGAATTTTGCAAATTATGTGTCATAGCGGTCCGTGAAATTTATACGCAAAATTTCACGAAATACAACAAATAGCATGCTTAAATGCGACCTTTCATGTCGCAGATCAAAAATTGTATTGAATAATCCGTGAAAAAGTGACGAATATCACTCATTATCGACTCAACAAATTTCTGTGATCTATGCTTCGAAACGAACACACATTTCCGAAGAATTCATTTCTTGGCAGCATCAGCCAAGATAGCTGGGATGATTTATCAAAAATATGGACAACAAAGCAGTACCAACCCAATCAGTTTCTAATTGTAGCGGGCGATGACAAAGCAGATGTTTATTTTATCTTAAGGGGCTCTGCCCGTGTCACAATATACACCTCGTCGGGGCGCGAAGTAACGCTTGTATCCATTTTCGCAGGGGATAGTTTTGGCGAGTTTTCTGCAATCGATAATGAACTGCGCTCAACCAGTGTCGTTGCATCCGATGATTGTTATGCAGCTGTAATGACGGCGAAACATTTTCGGGAATTCCTGAAAACCCATCCTGACATTTCGTTTGAATTGTTAAAAGTAATGGTTGCACATTTACGCCAACTAAATCAGCGCGTGATAGGCTTTAATACAAAATCCGCAAATTTACGCTTACAAGAATTGCTTCTTAACCTTGCGGAAAAACATTACCGTGGTGACGATCATGTATTGGTAGAGCGGCCGCCAACTCAAACAGAACTGGCCGCCTATATTTTCACTTCACGCGAAGGTGTTGCGCGTGAAATGGGACGCTTGCGCAAAGCCGGCGTTCTAACCCGGGAAAAACGCAGCATACGCTTCCTTTCATTAAAACTATTGCGCAAGATCATAGCGGATAATCAATAAGTATATCCTTGGTTGCATGGGCAATCAGATATGGCTAGCGTCCGGCTGAACACCCGTATCCATAAGGTCAATATTTCATGAACAAACATAGATCAGTTGCGCCGATAAAAATTGTGATTAATGGATTTGGACGCATTGGCCGCCCGATATTACGCCTGCTTGCACAAGGTAATACAGGGATCGAAATTATTGCGATCAATGACATCGCGCCGTTGGAAACCTGCGCCTATCTTTTCCAGTATGACAGTGTCTTTGGCCCTTTTCAGGGGACTGTTGAAACGGGTGAAAACTGTCTGATCGTGAACGGGCATAAAATACCGTTTTACCAGACCGAAGATATCGGCACACTTGATCTAGGCGGTGTCGATGTTTTGCTGGAATGCACAGGGCTGGCAGACACCCGTGCTGTTGCCATGCGCGGTATAAATGCCGGTGCAAAAGCGGTTTTAATATCTGGCCCATCAGATGCAGCTGATGCAACAGTTGTTCTTGGTGCAAATGAAGCTGCAATTGCAGATCATAAAGTAATCTCGAATGCATCATGCACCACCAACGCGCTTGCGCCTTTGCTGCGCGTTCTCGATGATAATTTCGGGGTTGAAAGCGGCCATATGACAACTGTGCATTGCTATACCGGCAGCCAACCCACCGTGGACAAACCGCGCGGAAATTTGGCCCGTTCGCGCGCGGCCAACCTGTCAATGGTGCCCACAACCACAAGTGCACAACGCTTAACCGATATGGTATTGCCGCACCTGAAAGGCCGCATCGAAGCCCGTGCCATCCGCGTGCCTACAGCCAGTGTTTCGGCCATTGATCTGGCCATACAGACCAAAACGAATGTTAGCATCGAGACTGTAAACACTGTTTTAAAACAAGCCGCCGAAACCTCGCCTGTGTTTGGCTGGATTACGCAGCCGTTGGTATCCACAGATCTGCGGGCACGCCCTGAATCCATAATCATGAACGGTCGCGAAACATCCGTGTCCGTTGGCGGTTTGTTGCGTGTATTTGGGTGGTATGACAATGAATGGGGATTTTCAAACCGCATGTTGGACATGGCCCGATTGATGTCAGGCCGCGACTAAGCGGCTTTGCGTGTAAACACCCAGTCATTTTCACCTGATAGTTTCGGTTGAAATTTATAACCATCCAGATCAAATTCTTTCAGCCCTTCGGGGTCTTGAATGCGATTGAGAACCATAAAACGCGCCATTGAACCACGGGCTTTTTTGGCAAAGAAACCGATCATTTTCAGTTCACCATCACGTTCTTCTTTAAAGGCGGGTGTGATGATGCGCGATGTCATGTTTTTCCCTGTTGCCTTGAAATACTCATTGGATGCGCAGTTGATAATCACACCGTTCGCATTCTTATCCAAGACGGCACCTATTCGGTCGCCCCAATATGCGTATAAGTTGGAACCGGATTTGTTTTGCAAACGGCTTCCCATTTCCAGACGGTATGGCTGGATGCGGTCAAGAGGTTTCAAAATACCGTAAAGACCTGATAAAATCCGCAAGTGGTCTTGCGCATATTCCACATCATCCTTTTCCAGATTTCCCGCTTGAAGCCCGGTGTAGGTATCCCCGGCAAATGCATATGCCGCCTGTTTGGAGTTATATTCATCGGATGCAGGTGCAAAAGCGGCAAAACGCTTTTTGTTCAATGCTGCCAGATCCTCGCTGATTTTCATCAAGCCGCGCAAATCTGTTACTGAAAGCTTGCGTGCAAGTTTTGCCAATCTATTTGCATCTTTTTGAAACACAGGCACGCTTTCGGCAAAGCCAGCATCCAGAGGGTCAAAGTTCAGTTTTTTGGCAGGTGATATTACGGCAAGCATGATTTCTCTCAGTCAGTTTTGACGGATCATAACAGTGTTACGTGCCACGCCAAGCTTATTCAGCCGCAATGACCTCTAAAAACGCCTCGCCAAATCGTTCGGTTTTCTTTGCACCCATTCCTTGCATCGCTTCCAAGGTCTGTAAATCACGCGGCCTTTGCTGCGCGATTTTTGACAAGGTTGCACTTGTACAACTTAAATAGGTATCAAAACCGCTTGATCCCTTTGCAAGGTTCACTTGTGTTGCCTGCAACTGGTCAAAAATGCTGCCCGCATCTTGCCCTGCCAGTCGCCTACGCACCGGATGCACATCGACAGCAGCCCCGGCAATTACTTCAAGAAATGCTTTTCCGTAGCGTTCCAATTTAACTGCACCAACACCTGCCAGTTTTGAAAACCCGTCTAAATCCTGTGGCTTATGTGTTGCCATCGCAATCAACGTATTATCAGGGAACACCACATATGCAGGGGCTTGTATGGCATCTGCCAAACTGCGCCGCTTGGCTTTAAGGGCCGACAACAGGGCTTCGTCTTCTTCTGCAACCAAGGTTTTTACACGTGGAGCATAGCGCGATTTCTTCACAATCGTATCACGGCGCAATTCAATTTTTTGCTCGTCACGCAATATCGGTCGCGCAGATTGCGTCATACGAAATGCACCAAAACGCTCCATGTCCGGGCGGATTAGGTCATAGCCCATCATCTGGCGAAAAATTGCTTGCCATTGTGACTTGTCATACTCTTTCCCAATACCGAATGTCGGCAAAGATGTATGACCTTTGGCGCGTATTTTATCGGTTTCGTTGCCAAGTAGAATATCGATCAAATGGCCCGCGCCGAACCGCTCTTCGGTACGCAATATTGCCGACAACGCCATGCGTACTGCGGTTGTACCGTCAAACAGCTCCGGTGGCTTGTCGCACAAGTCGCAATTGCCGCAGCTTTCCGTTTCATCGCCGAAATAACGCAAAAGAACACGCCGACGGCAGCGGCGTGCTTCGGCCAACCCAAGCAAGGCATTCAGCCGCCCGTGATCCGCTTGCTTGCGTTCAGCAGGTGCAAGACCTTTATCTATTTGCGCACGGCGCAATCGCACATCATCAGCGCCATATAATGTAAGTGTATCTGCCGGTGCGCCGTCGCGGCCCGCGCGGCCTATTTCCTGATAATAGGATTCCATGGATTTTGGCAGATCAGCATGTGCCACCCAACGTATATCCGGCTTATCAATGCCCATACCAAAGGCCACTGTCGCACAGACAATTAACCCGTCTTCACGCTGAAACCGGGCTTCCGCAAGTCGTCTGTCATCGGGCTGCATGCCCGCATGATAATGCAGCGCCACATGACCTTCCGTACGCAAAGCCTGCGCCAAGGTTTCAGTTTTCGCACGCGATCCACAGTAAATGATCCCTGCCTGATCTTTATGCGCCGCCACAAAATCCAGCAGTTGTTGGCGTGGTTTGTTCTTTGGAGCAAAGGCCAGATGAATGTTGGGGCGATCAAAGCCTTTCAGGAAAATCTGTGCGTTGCGCCCCTGAAACAACCGTTCCACGATCTCGTCACGTGTCTCGCTGTCGGCCGTGGCGGTAAAAGCCGCCAAGGGCACATCCAGTGCATCCCGTAAAGCACCGATACGCAGATAATCGGGTCGAAAATCATGGCCCCACTGGCTGACGCAATGGGCTTCGTCAACTGCAATCATCGACACATTGGCGCGGCGTAAAAGCAGTGTTGTACCGGGATTGGCCAAGCGTTCCGGCGCGATATATAAAAGCTTCAAACGCCCGCCATCAATCGCTTCAAACACCTCTTCGGTTTCTTCTTCGGTATTTCCCGAGGTCAGCGTCCCCGCCATTATGCCTATGGCCTTAAGCGCATTTACCTGATCGCGCATCAGGGCAATCAAAGGGGATATAACAACCGTTAGCCCATCACGGCATAATGCCGGCAACTGAAAGCATAATGACTTGCCGCCCCCGGTTGGCATAATTGCCAACACATCTGCACCCGCCGTCACAGCCGCGACAATCTCTTCTTGTCCCTCACGGAAATCATCGAAACCAAAGACGTCTTTTAAAAAAGATGTATGCGCGTTCATGCTTTATTTTCTATTGGGCTGCTCGTTAACTTCAGACTCGCATATTGAGATTCCGTGAACAAGTGCGAACTGCCTTAAGGTTTCGTGATAAAACCTGCTTCAAACAGCTCTGCCCGTGTCGGTTTCCACAAAGTCTTTGCATCCGTTGAAAAGGCACGATCTAGAAACTCGGCATCGATGCCCCGTGTGATAAGATAGGCTTCGTCTTTTTTCTGTTCCTCAACGGGATCAACTGTTTCATGGCGGCCCTGCACATCGAAACGATAGCCATGAAAGCCAATTTCCGCACCAAATTGCAAGGTACGTTTATTGCCTGATGCAAAAACCAAGGTGCAAACCGAATAGCAATAATTTTCCACCTGTGTTGCCAGTTCATGCTTTTCAAGCAGTTTTGCTATTGAACGCCCGGCAAAAACGATACCGCCTTCGCTTTCCAATGAAATGGTCGTCACATTCTTTTGCTCATTAAGCATAGCCAATAATGCATGATACATCAGGTAATTCACCTCACCACCCAGATAAATAGTGTCACCCTTTAATTTTGCGCTGAAATCATCATTGCCGAAAATCGTTTTGGCACGTGGCTCTATGAAATAACGTGTCGCCACAACATCCAGAATTTGAAACCCCATCAGTCCTGTCGCCACGATTAAAGCCAGGTAAACTCCCCAAGCATCGCCGTGATCTTTTTGTTGTTTCGCCGCACAGCGCAGCCCGCCGACAATCTGCCAAATCAGCAACAGAAAGATACATGCCACACCCAGATTAGCCGCCCAAAAAGACCAATCTTCAATTGTAAGAGAGGCAGCTACAAAGCTGACGCACAAAAGATTGACAAACACGGTAGTCCCGAATCCAAGCTGCCCTGTCCAGTGGTCTTTAAAGTAACTGTGCATAATGGGGCAGCTATAGCATGGAATACAAATACGGGGCTACAGTGATGCTGAAATATATGCTTCCAGTTCTTTTTTCGCCTGCTCTTTAGTCATACTTCCCGGTAGAGTGTTTTCCGGCATCGGAAAATATTCCGTTTCTGAAAGCCTAACTATTAACATATCTGGTATGTCCAAAACTTCAATTATACATTCCCATTGATAGAATGAAGACGAGTATTTTGTCTTGTACGACAATCCCGTTTCATCAAATTTAATTTCTATTGGCCCTTCTCGATAACGACCATTTGCCATTTTTTCATATAGTATTCTTAGATTTCTTTTTGCGATCCAGCGCATACCAAAAACAGAATACAATACAACACCGGCCAAATATACACCAATGGTTTGCGTAACATTCAGGACGAAAATCAATTGAAAGAGTACTGATATGCCAATAATTCCCACAAATACTACTAAATGGATTATTGCTGGTGTATAATGATATTTTCCCTTTAACGGATGTACAATTGCTTTCTCGCAGGCAAGTCGATCTATTTTATTCCAATCAAAACCTTCTAATTCAAATGCCATAATATTTTCTTACTCCAATCTCAAAATATGTACCCAAGTGTCACCGTATTTACGCACATCTTGCATATCGAACCCGTCGGGGGATACCTGTTTGCTGCCCTCTTCCCAGACAATCAGGGCATCATTTGCAAGCCACCCGCCATTTTTTGCTGCATTCAATGCCTTGATACCCAAGTCTTTGCCATAGGGCGGATCAAGAAATACCAGATCAAAGGGTTCACCCACCACGGGCCCAAGTTTAGTGGCGTCACGGCGAAACAGTTTTGTCGTTCCAATTGCACGTAATATGTCCGTGTTTTGCCGTACCAATGCGCGGGCTTTTACGCCTTCGTCAATGAACAAAACGAAAGCGGCACCGCGCGACAAGGCTTCAAAACCCAATGCCCCTGTACCGGCAAACAAATCCAGTACACGCGCATCTGTTATAGGGTCGCCGTAACCGCCGTTGACCAGCAGATTAAAGATGCTTTCTCGCACGCGGTCAGTTGTCGGCCGTAGATGTGCGGACACATCCCCCTTGCCGACCGACGCAAGACCCGTGCCTTTGAACCGGCCACCGATAATACGCATTACATAAACGGTTTCAGATCGGCCGCAGGATCAGCGACAACATCTTTAGGCACCGATTTTCCAGCTTCGATAATCCGCTTGCCCATCATATAGCCACGCGGGTCGTTCATCGCATCCACTGCCAATAACTGATCGCCTTTATAGTACCAGAACGATACCATGCCATCCTTGTCGCCTTTGCGCGTAATCACATCGTCATAACCTGTATTCAGGCCAGCTATTTGCAGTTTCACATCAAACTGATCCGACCAGAACCATGGGCGGGCAATATATTCTTTGTCCGCACCCATGATGTTTTCAGCCACGACTTCAGCCTGATCAATAGCGTTTGGCACACTTTCCAGACGAATGCGCCCGCCTTTATAGGGAAAAGACGCGCAATCACCAGCAGCCCAAATACCCGGCCGGGACGTATGCCCCTGTGCATCTGTTTTGATGCCGTTTTCTATCTCAACACCCGCTACTTCTGCCAAAGCAATGTCAGGCATGATGCCAACACCAACAATAGCGAAATCAATGCCAAGCTCCGTACCGTCTGTCAGCTTTGCCCCTGTCACGCGACCCTCACCCATTAAATGGTCAAGGCCAACACCTTCTATGATCCGCACGCCTTTTGAAGTGTGTAACGCACGGAAATAATCCGAGGTTTGCGGGCAGGCGACGCGTTGCAATATCCGATCCGCCATTTCAACCAAGGTGACTTGCAAACCTTTAGAGGCTGCCACCGCCGCCGCTTCCAGACCTATATAACCACCACCAATGATCAGCACATGTTTACCCGCGCCGAACTCAGGGGCCATAGCATCGACATCCGCCAAATTGCGCACAACATAAACACCGTCCAACGCGCCGCCTATTGCAGCAGGTAAATGACGCGGGATCGAGCCTGTGGTCAGCACGAGATGATCATAGGAAAGCACCTCATCGCCCAATTCTATGTTGCCATCAGAGATACCCGTTGCAACCTCACCTTTGCGCAAGGTAATCCCGTTCTCGCCGTAGAACGCTTCAGGTTTCAGAAACAATCGATCCAAATCCATTTCGCCCAACAGATATTTCTTTGACAAAGGCGGACGTTGATAGGGTGGTACATCTTCAGCACCGATTAGCGTTATTTCGCCTTCAAAACCCAGATTTCGCAATTTCACCACCAGCGAGCTACCCGCCTGTCCCGCACCTACAACAACCACATGCGTCATGATTATTTTCCTTTGTGAATCCTCTGGCCCATTGCCATTGGACAATCTATATATCTAAGCTAAGCAAACTCAACTTAGAAAGTGAACAATCATGTCATTATCCATAGGCGGTAAACTACCTTCCGCATCTCTTGGGCGCCTTGGGGCAGACGGACCTGAACAGGTTGATCTAAATGCATTGATCGCCGGTAAGAAAGCCGTGATCTTCGCGGTTCCCGGTGCCTATACCCCCACATGTTCATCTGCCCATATGCCGGGATTTGTACGCAACGCAGAAAAATTACGCGCCAAGGGAGTAGATGAGATTATCTGCATTTCTGTAAACGATGTGTTCGTGATGAAATCATGGGGTGACGCAATGGGCGCAACAGATGTTGGCATTCACAGCCTTGCTGATGGGGACAGTAGTTTCACCAAAGCCATAGGCATGGATTTTTCTGCACCACCTGTTGGCCTGATCGACCGTTCAAAACGCTATGCAATGATTGTCGAGGACGGTACTGTCACCGCCCTTAATGCTGAAGCAGCACCTGGCGTGTGCGACATTTCGGGTGGCGAAACCATTCTTGACCTACTCTAGGGCCATTTTACCCATCATTTTCGCCAGCTTGATATCCAGCTCTGACAACCCGCCCACGCTATGGGTTGTCAGTACCACATCGACGCGGTTGTAGACATTTGACCATTCGGGATGATGGTTCCACTTTTCAGCGTACATTGCCACACGGGTCATCCAGCCGAACGCCTGATTGAAGGTTTTAAACTTGAAATTGCGTTCAATCGCATCGCGCCCTTGAACCATTTCCCAACCATCCGCCAATAACGTGGCCAGTTCAGTTTCGCGAGCTTCCTTTGTCAGTTTTTCAATCATCATATTTCCTTCACAGACCCTAATTCATCTTGTTCAGTTGGTGTTGGCGTGTGGTTGAAAGAATAACCTGTCGCACAGGCCTCAACGCCGCCAAGCTCTGCAATCCGGCGCTTCTGATCTGCAAAACAACGGGTGTTCACCTCTTCGGGGCTACAAATAGCCCGCAACCGTCGTTCGCCTTCTTGCCATGCCGCTTGGACAACCGGATCATTTACACCTGCAACCGCAAGGTTCACCAACTCGTGCGGGTCGGTGGTCAAATCAAATAATTGCGGCGCATGGCCCACATAGTAAACAAACTTCCAATGATCCCAGCGCACCATGAACGTGCCGGTTGTAGAGCCGCCATCGTGATACTCGCTGAATATCGTTCTGTCTGTATCATCCGGTTGATTGGCGATCTTCAGCAATGAAATACCCGGTAAAGCTGTTGATTGTGCATCGGGCTGAATACCGGTCACATCAACAGCCGTTGCCGCTATATCAAGCAATGTCGTACCGGTTTTAACTCGCCTGCCAGCCGGAATACCGG
>Ga0209344_10002818_pt1 | contig 18459 bp, 15 predicted proteins | sample Cruoilmetagenom6_FD_187293 | JGI IMG/M metagenome (GOLD analysis project Ga0209344, IMG submission 187293) | Oil polluted marine microbial communities from Coal Oil Point, Santa Barbara, California, USA - Santa Barbara Oil Seep Sample 6 (SPAdes)... | ecosystem: Environmental > Aquatic > Marine... | reverse complement strand
TTACCGCAGAGGAAAGTGCGGATAACAATAGTGACATGTCAGATCCCGATGACATAGATGCGCTGTTAGCATCGGTCAATAGTGATACCGCTACTCCAGAAGTTATTGCAGAGGAAAGCGCGGCAGACAGCGACATGTCAGATCCTGATGACATAGACGCGTTGTTAGCATCGGTCAATGGTGATACCGCTACTCCAGAGAAAAGCACTGACAACAAAGAGACAGTGGCGTCAAAAAACAGCCAATCACAAGTAGCTGAAAATGCAGAGACTAACCATGATAATGACGAAGCATTAGAGCCAACAACGACCGAAAACATCGAACTTATTAATAACTTTAGCGATGAGTACGTGCAATCATTTATAGCAACTGATTTTAGTGAGCTACTCAATGAGGTTGTAGATGAAACCGAAATTGTTGCTGGTCAGGAAAACTCGATTACTGAGATTGACCCTGCCGAGAGTCAGACGATTTCTGATGATTTTGATATTGATGCATTAATTGATGAAGTCAACCAAGCGCCACAAGTTGATGATGACGGCTCATTAGATATAGGTGATGACCTGCTTGGTGATGATCTACTTGAGACGGAATTACAAGATAATGATCTACTAAGCGAAGGTAAACTCAATGATAGCGATTCATCGGCGATAGATAAAGAAACGCTAGCGGCAATCACCGGCGACTTTGATGAATCAACATTAGTGCAGTTGCTAAACGACGAAAAAGATAACGATGTCGAGGTAGAGTTATCTCCAGACTTTACCGATAGTAATGTCTTAGCAGACTTATTAGCTGATGACGGCGACAACCATAACCCAAAAGATGAGGCTGAAAAAAACAGCCGTAATAATACTGAAGAAGTTGATGGTATCAAAGAACTTGATAACTTAGACTTTGATGACTTATTGGCCAACATTGAAGAAGAGACTCGTCAAGACCCTAACCATAATATTGAACAGGACCAAGAGTTCGAAATCGGTGATGACTTTGAATTTGAAAACTTTGATGAGAATAATGAGCAAGATGAATTCGACTTAGCCAAAACAAATGACGATAAAGACTTTATCTCAGTTGATTCGTTATTATCGGATAGTCTAAGCGATGATAAGCCGACAGAACCATATGAAAAAATGAATATTGATGTTGGGCTTGGTGAGTTTCCAGAGTTTTCGGGCAATACTAGTGCAGAAGATATCGATGATGATGACAATGGTATCGCTGCTAAACTTGATTTAGCTAAGGTTTATATTGAGATTGGCGATCACGAGAACGCTGAGGTGATTTTACTCGATGTGGTCAAGCAGGGCGATGGCCAGCAACAGCTTAATGCGCAGCAATTATTAGACAGCATGAAGTAGTTAAATCTTAGTTGCTATAAAAGGCTGCAATTTGTAGCCTTTTTTTAATACTTTTAGTTATTAATCAATAGTCACTTGGCAAAAACGCCTAAAATAATGGATAATGCCTGCACCTTAGCAGTGGAGGATAAAATGCGTTACGCTTTAGGCATAGAATACGACGGTAGTAATTACTACGGTTGGCAACGACAAAAAAACGTTATCAGTGTGCAAGAATCGCTAGAGAAAGCGTTATCAAAAATAGCTAACGAGCCAATAGAAGTGGTTTGCGCAGGTCGAACCGACACTGGGGTTAATGCCACTAATCAGGTCATTCATTTTGAGACTGATAAGGTCCGCAAAGATGTAGCATGGACATTAGGCGTTAATACGAATTTGCCAAGGGATATCGCGGTTTCTTGGGTGAAAGAAGTTAATAACGACTTTCATGCTCGCTTTAGTGCAACCGCAAGGCGCTACCGGTATATCATTAATAACAATCGCTTACGTTCCGCTATTTTAAGCTCAGGTATTAGCTTTTGTCATTATCCTCTTAATGAAAATTTAATGCATCAGGCGGCACAGTATTTAGTGGGGCGACACGATTTTACCTCGTTTAGAACCGTCCACTGTCAATCACATTCGCCGACCCGTACCTTGCATTATTGTAATGTTTCTCGCCAAGGTGAATTTGTTATTATTGATATTAAAGGTAATGCATTTTTACACCATATGGTACGCAATATTGCTGGTAGTTTAATGAAAGTGGGTCAGGAATTAAAACCGGTTAGTTGGCTAAAGGAAGTGCTAGAGGCAAAAAATCGTTGTGTTGCAGGTATCACAGCACCATCAGCGGGATTATACTTTGTTGATGTTGATTATCCTGAAGAGTTTGCTATTCCAAAGCGTAGTCCAGGACCATTGTTTCTACTATAATCAATAAATAAGTAGAAAACAGACCAGTTTTTCCTATAATTGTGTAGGTGTTCTATGGTCTAATTCGAAGTTATATTTGTAATTAGTAAAAATTTTATATTTAGTGGTTGTTTTTTAGCAACTATTGGATCTTTCGTGCATAGGCAAAAAATATATTATGAGCTGGATTGAAAAAATTCTCCCGAAAGCAAAGTCGACACAAAAAAGAAATATTCCGGAAGGTGTCTGGAGTAAGTGTACTAGCTGTAACGCGGTTCTCTATAAAGTTGAGTTAGACCGACAGATGTCGGTGTGCCCAAAATGTGATCATCATATGCGTATTTCTGCCCGTAAACGCATTGATGGTTTTCTTGACCAAGGCGAGCGAGTCGAGTTAGGTGAAGAGTTCGAAGCGCAAGATATTCTCAAGTTTAAAGACTCGAAGCGTTACAAAGACCGGATTTCTGCCGCACAAAAAAGTACTGGCGAAAAAGATGCCTTAGTAGTGATGAGAGGTGAGTTGCATGGCCAACCTATCGTTGTAGCTGCATTTGAATTTGCCTTTTTAGGTGGCTCTATGGCGTCTGTTGTTGGTGCTCGCTTTGTTAAAGGTGTCGAGTACTGCTTAGAGCATAATGTCCCCTTCGTGTGCTTTTCTGCCAGTGGTGGTGCGCGCATGCAAGAAGCATTATTTTCATTGATGCAAATGGCAAAAACCAGTGCCGCTTTAGCAAAAATGAGTGAAAAAGGCCTACCTTATGTGTCGGTATTAACCGATCCAACTATGGGCGGTGTTTCGGCAAGTTTAGCAATGTTAGGTGATATCAACGTTGCCGAGCCTAAAGCGTTAATTGGCTTTGCTGGCCCACGCGTTATTGAACAAACGGTACGTGAAAAGCTACCTGAAGGCTTTCAGCGCAGCGAATTCTTAAAAGAGAAAGGTGCGATTGACCTTATCGTTGATCGTCGTGAAATGCGCAGTACATTAGCACGCATGCTTGCTAAGTTTATGGGACAAGATAGTCCCGCAGCATAACGGTAAATTCATGTCAAAAATGATCAAAGGCCATTCAGCAAGGAGCAACCTTACTGAGTGGCTTTCTTATTTAGAAAGTATTCACAAGGTTGAAATAGAGCTCGGTTTAACGCGTATTGCTGCCGTGGCGGCAAAACTGCATATCGATTTTACTACTTCCACCGTGATCACCGTTGCAGGTACCAATGGCAAGGGCACAACTTGTGCTTTTCTGGAAAACGCCTTTTTAGCACAGAATTTAACTTGTGCGGTTTATTCTTCGCCTCATATTGAACGCTTCAATGAACGTCTACGGATAAACCGCAGTGAAGTGGCAGACGAGGCGCTAGTTAGTGCGTTTGAAGCGATAGAGAGCACACGGGGCGATATTAGCTTAACCTATTATGAATATACCACGCTCGCCGCGTTTTTAGTGTTAATGGCTGAACAGCCCGATGTGATTATTTTAGAAGTTGGCTTAGGCGGGCGCTTAGATGCCACCAATATTGTCGCTGCCGATGTCGCTGTCGTTACCACCATTGATTTAGATCATCAGGCATATTTGGGTGACACGCGAGAGGCGATAGGTTTTGAAAAAGCCGGCATAATGCGAGCAAATAAAATGGCGGTGATTGGCGATATTAATCCACCGCAGTCATTAATAACACATGCCAATAGCATCGGTGTTAAGGCTTATTTTCGCCAACAAAACTTTTCTGTTGAAGTCAGTAATAGTAATTGGCGTTGGTCTAGTAGCAAAAATCAGTTTTCAGATCTTATTACCTGTAAAATACCACAAGACAACGTTGCCACAGCCATTATGGTGTTAGAGCTCTTAGCGGATAAACTTAAACTATCGCTAAATACTGATTTTCTTAATCAGCTAATCACCGAAACAAAAGTGCCGGGCAGAATGGAAAAGTTTTCGCTCGCTTGCGATGTTATTTTAGATGTCGGCCACAACCCGCAAGCAGCCCGTTACTTGGCTGAGCAATTACAGCAACTAAATTACCCTAAAGTACATGCTGTACTAGGCATGTTGACCGATAAGGATATTACCAATACTGTAGCACCACTTTTGCCCGAAGTTAGCCACTGGTACATAGGTACGCTTAATGTCCCAAGAGGTCGTCAAGCCAATAATATTGTCGAAGCTACACAAATAGACACGGTTAAGGTGAATTGTTTTGACAATGTCTCTCAGGCATTTAAAATGGCACAGCAAAATGCAAAAGCAACTGATCTTATTCTGGTTTTTGGTTCATTTTTTACCGTTGCTGAAATAAGACGCTTATTAGTTTAATAAAGCTTGGAGTCTACTTTGTCTACACCGTTTCAAAATCGTTTAGTGGGTACAATTATTGTGGCTGCCGTCGCTATTATATTTTTGCCTGATGTGCTTGATGGCGATAAAAAAACCTATCAAGATAATTTTGAAACCATCCCTCAAGCACCTCAAGTGGACTTTCCAGCAACTAATATTACCTTTCCGCAGGAAAAGTTGGCCAACTTACCCAAAGAAGCTATTTCCGATGACGTTGCATTGGACGACAAAAGTGCCATAGACCCAGAAAAAACGCTGAATGAAAAAGCAGTCACGGTGGCTACTTTACCTAAAGCACCGGCATTTTCTACTACACAAGCTCAGCCAGCAGTAAAAAATGCTGCGAAGCAAGTGGTAAATAAAATGCCCAGTGAAGCGGTACTTGAGCAAGCATGGGCAATTCAGTTGGGCAGCTTTCGTCATCAAAACAATGTTGACGAACTGGTCAGTAAATTAAAAAAAGCCGGTTACAAAGTCTTTACTAAGCCAATTAAAACTAAGAGCGGTAAATTGACCAAAGTGTTTGTTGGGCCTGAATTAATTAAGTCTTCTTTGGAAGATAAACTCCCCGAGTTGAAAAAGCTGACCAATGTGCAAGGAAAAGTTGCCCGCTTTTACCCGACTAAATAATAAAATCATTAGCAAACTCTATCTGCCTTCTGGTAGAATGCGCGCCTCTAATCAATGAGAATATTCGATTTATGGTTTGGATAGATTATGCCATTTTGGCAGTCATTGGCATTTCTGCTTTAATTAGCTTAGTGCGGGGCTTTGTAAAAGAAGCTGTTTCCTTAATTGTCTGGATCAGTGCCTTTTTCGTCGCAAGTAGTTTCTATGTTAATTTGTCGACCTTGCTCACCAATATCTCGGATGAACTACTGCGTAACGCCGCCTCAATAGCTATTTTATTTATCACGACGCTAATCTTAGGTGCACTCGTTAACTATATTATCGGCCAACTTGTCAGTAGAACAGGGCTTTCTGGTACTGACAGGTTATTGGGCATAGTGTTTGGTGCGCTAAGAGGCGTGTTGATCACTGCTGCGATATTATTCTTTATGGATGCATTTACTCCAGCTTCCTCTCGTGCGTGGTGGCAGAATTCTCAATTAGTTCCAGAATTTACATTAATAGTTGAATGGTTTTTTGAGTATCTCAAGCAATCATCAAGTTTTTTAGCTTAAGTCATTAAGCTCAGTTCGTCGGAGAATAAGTTCATGTGTGGTATTGTTGGTATTGTCGGTCAAACACCCGTTGGTCAAGCTTTATATGATGGTTTAACGGTGCTACAACACCGTGGCCAAGACGCAGCCGGTATCGTGACTATTCACGATAATACCTTTAGGTTGCGTAAAGGTAACGGCTTAGTGAAAGATGTTTTTCACACCCGTCATATGTTACGTCTGCAAGGGAATATCGGCATTGGCCATATTCGTTATCCTACTGCTGGCACTTCGAGTTCATCAGAAGCACAACCCTTTTATGCCAATTCACCTTTTGGTATCTCATTAGCTCACAACGGTAACTTAACCAATGCTGAAGAGCTAAAGATTTGGCTCAATACCGAAGCAAGGCGCCACGTTAATACCACTTCAGACTCTGAGTTATTGCTAAATATTTTAGGTCATGAATTACAAAACTCAGATCAGCATACCCTAGACCCAAGTGATATTTTTACTGCTATTAGCAATGTGCATAAACGAGTACGTGGCGCTTATGCAACCGTGGCATTAATCGTTGGCTATGGCATGGTAGCATTTCGTGATCCTAATGGTATTCGCCCATTGGTTTTTGGTAAGCGTGAAACGTCATCAGGCGTTGAGTATATGGTAGCGTCTGAGTCGGTAGCACTCGATGCCAACGAATTTGAATTTGTTCGAGATGTTGCGCCAGGTGAAGCAATTTACTTCACTGAATCAGGTAAAATTCATAGCCAACAGTGTGCTGAGAATCCCTCATTCCACCCCTGTATTTTTGAATACGTCTATTTTGCTCGTCCAGACTCAACAATCGATAAAATTTCAGTTTACGGTTCACGCGTTGATATGGGGAAAAAACTCGGGGATAAAATTGCGAAAGAATGGGATGGCATTGATATCGATGTGGTTATTCCAATTCCAGAAACATCTTGCGACACCGCCTTGGAAATTGCCCGTCACCTTAATATTCCATACCGTCAAGGATTCGTTAAAAACCGTTATATTGGCCGTACTTTTATAATGCCAGGGCAAGAGCAGCGTAAAAAATCAGTGCGCCGCAAACTTAATGCCATAGGGGCTGAGTTTGTAGGTAAAAATGTTTTGCTAGTGGATGACTCTATTGTTCGTGGTACCACGTCGGGACAGATCATTGAAATGGCGCGCGCTGCCGGTGCGAACAAAGTCTACTTTGCTTCTGCAGCACCAGAGATACGCTTTCCTAACGTTTATGGTATCGATATGCCGAGTGCCAATGAGTTAATTGCTCATGGTCGAGAGCTTGAAGATATTTGCCAACTTATTGGTGCTGATAAGTTGATATTCCAAACATTAGACGATTTAGTAGCTGCGGTTTCAACGGCAAATCCTGATATTACCGAGTTTGAAACATCAGTGTTTAATGGTGAGTATGTCACTAAGGATATAGATCAAGGGTATTTAGACCGATTAGATGCAATGCGTAATAATCAAACCAAAGAAACCTCAGATAAAAATGCTGACTCAATTATTGATATGTATAATGAAGGGGCGGAATAACGTCTTAGCAGACTAAAATGTTGCAAATAAAAAAACCGCTATAAAGCGGTTTTTTTTCAACTTCACTTTATTGTATTAGCTAATATATTCAACACCTAAACCAGAATTGAAAACGATTGCACTTGCAGCCATTAATGCCACAATAAGCACTAAACCGCAGGTCACAACCGAACTTGCGTAAATAAAACCTTTCTCTTCTGGAATATTCATCATAATTGGCACGCCAGAATATAGCAGATACACTGAGTAACACAGCGCGGCTAATCCCGCCAAGACGACAAACCAAAGCACGGGGAAAAGTGCTGCTAAGCCCACCATTAATAATGGCGTTGCGGCATATGCGGCTAACTCTAATGACTGGGTAAAACTTGGTTTTGAATCGAAGGTTTTTGCCATCCACTGAATTAAGACCGCTAAGGCAAGCACACCAAAGATCAAGCCAGCATACATAGCTATCGACATAAACATTGCATTTGATTCGGCCAATCTTATCGGCTCACCTGCGCCAATTTTCCAACCAATATGTGCTGCAGCATAGTAGCCGCAAATTGCCGGAATTAATGCAATAGTGAAAATGTGTACCATAGAATATCGTAAACTTTCGTGACGTTTCTCGATAGTTTGCCATTCTTTTTTAGGTGCAGTATAAAGCCCCCAGATATGATTTAAGATCATGTTATATACCTCTCTCTGTCCCCAAAAATAATGCAGATATAAGTAAAACTCTGCGACCTTAGCTTTAAATCAACGTTGTTTTTTTTATTGTTGATGTTCTATTTATGTAAGATGGCGAGAGATTCGTCAAGGATTGATTGATATTTAAACGTAAAAAGGCGTTTTTTAGCCATCTACCAGTCTATTGTCAGCATTTTATTGTATAAACTTACTCAGCAGATTTTAATACGGACAATTTTCATGTATTCAAGTTCAAAGCCCGCGACGGTTTCATTGGCAGGATAATAGGTAATATTTACCTGCTGGTTTTGTAATGACTTATAAAGTTTTTTTCGGCGATATTTAAAGGGCACGTCGACCCCTTTTAGCATGATAGTATTTAAGTACCACTCATCAACTTCACGTTGTACATGTGAAACAACGGTTTGTTGTTCACTATGAGTTAGCGTTTGGTGTTTGTCTGTTAGTGATTTAGCGTCTGTTTTTTTCATCATTTTATTCGCTATACATTGTTAAAAATAATTTTATCGAGGCAACTGGTTGGTGCCATATCATAGCAAATTGCCCAGCTATTTTCAGATAATTCCCTGCTTTTAACTGATCTCCTCTCGAAGTACGATGATGAATAACTCTCTTTCGAAAGTTAACCTAAGAGAAAAGTCTTGGCGCATCTTCCTTTGCAACAAAGTCCCTTAAGCGATATTTTTTGCTGAGCATATGACCTGTTCTTAACGCAGCGAGTGGCTTTTACAAATGGTTAAACTTTACAGTTTTACTAGTAACTTAAGCGCAGGGCTTTTAAAATGATAAAAATTTATTAATAGCGTTTGTTTATGTCTTACTCTCAATTGCTCGCACCTATCAATAGTTTCTTACAAGTTGCTACACCTCAAGCTTGGCTCGAACAGGCTAAAGACAAAGATAATTTAGCCATATTGCTGATTGACCACCTTATTTGTGAGTAATAGGCTTAGGTGTGCATATAGGTTAATATGGTCTTAATATAAATATATTGAGGTTTGTTATGAGTGAAGAAAAAAAACGCTTTGCCGTTACCTATCAGCGATTTAGTAGTGAAAGGCAGATCGGAAACAGCTCATTAGATCGCCAAACTGATTCACAAAAAGAGTGGTTAAGACAAAACCCTGATGTAACGGTCATTGATAACTTTGTAGATGAGGCGATGTCAGGTTGGAGTGGCAAACACCTTCAAGATGGGTCACTAGGTCAACTAATGAAGGCGATAGAAGACGGAATTATTCAGCCTGATACATTAATCCTTGTTGAGCACTTCTCTCGTCTAACTAGACAAAATATAGACAATGCTGAAGAGCTGATAAAGCGTATATGGAAAGCAGGTATCTCAGTTGTAACTGTTCGAGACAATACCGTATATGCTCCTAGTGCTGTAAATGATATGGCCCTTCGAATTAGACTTATCGTTGAAATGGAGCAGGCATTCAAAGAGTCTGAATGGCGCTCTGCAAAAGTTAAAGCTAGTTACAAGCGCAGAGAGAAGCTTGCTCGTGAGGAAGGAAAAGTTCCTAAAATTAGAAAACCATTTTGGTTAAATCCTGACGGGACACTTAACAACCTGCATTATGCAGTAAAAGATATGTTCAACTGGTATATGAACGGGTTTGGACAACAACGCATAGTCGTTAAATTACGAGAAAAATATCCCGATAGTGCAATCCAGAAGATTAACCCCTCAACAGTGATGCGATGTATACAAGCAGATATTGTAAGAGGATATTGGCGTGGCAATCGGATTTATGAAGCAGCAATTGACGATCAGCTGTTTTTTGATGTACAAACCATCCATAGTTCTAGGTTATATAAGAATGTAAAGCCTGATCGTAAGTGGCCTCTATCTGGTCTAATGCAGTGCGGTGTCTGTGGAAGAGGAATGTCCATTCAAAAATCAGGAAAATCAAACCCTGTCGTTCGTTGTAGCTCAAAGCAACGAGATCGGTCTTGCGATAGAAAAACCACTTTCCCTTATTTTATTGTTCATATGTATATGGCAACTTGTGTTCTTCCACACGCTATGCGCCTCTACAGTAATAAAACATCTAATAAACAACTACAACTCGATCTTTCCAAAATTGAACGTGACCTGAGTAAGGCAAGATCAAAACTAATAACAGAAAAAGAGTTTTACGAAAAATGTTCTGACGAGGGTAAAAGTACCATTATGATTTTGGAAGTTATGAATGAAACCCACCTAAAAATTTCAGAATTAGAAGAACGAGAAAGAAGCGTGAATGATTCACTTAAACATCAAGATAAACTTACTATAACCGATGAAGCTCGTGATTTGATCCTTACTCCTGATAATTTTAACTTAGAAATGCATAAGCTTGGGTTTAAAATCATCGTTGATGAAGAAGTACTGAGTACAACAGGATTCGAAAAAACAGTTCAAAAAATGGCGTATGCTGGTTACTCTAGGAAAAAGAGAGCGTATCAATACACAGACCCTACAGGAAATTATCTTGTCGAATGGCCTTCCGAAATGGTTACTGAAGACCTACTGATGATGAAAACATTAAATAGCTATATCGAATCAAGTGAATTAATTTTAAAAGCTTGGGAATATATCAATCAACCAAGTGGTACTGATTTTACTGAGTTTATAAATAGCTAATTAAATTACAGGACACTAATACAGCTTACAGTCGTTGTTTCTTGATAATCGTTGAGCCAACTTTTTTTATTTTTAAAACCAATGAATTTTCAAGTTCATTGGCTTTTTTGGGGTTAAATTTTCTAAGTTCAAAAATAGCTTGCTTTGCTACGTCAAATGAACCTAGTAATTCCGTTTGGTTTGAATTAACCTCAGCAACTAAAGAATCAAGCATTTCTTGTTTTCCTTCTATATTTTTGACCAAAACCTTATCAGGCTCTAAACCATTTTTAATTAAATCCTCACGAGTGATGATCTCTTTACGCAATTTATTTTTGATAAATTTCTGCAATTGCGTTTTAACAAACTCCGACTCAGAAAGTTGCTGTGTTTTTTGTAATTCAGCCTTAGCGTTGGCTACTAATTTATTTTCTTTATTTTTTCTACTCATTATTTTTCTCCAATACATCTAATTGTCATATCATAGAAACTAGGCTTTACAAGCGTTTAACGAAATACTGAACCAGATGGCCCAGGTCTTTTTCTTTACAACGATAAAAATTATGCTCTGCTAGATATAAGAGTTTCAAACTAATAATTAAAGATAAAGCTGGATGCAAGTTGAGCCTTGGCGGTCCCCGTCCAAAGCACTTGTTGAAAAATAAAGAGGTTCTGATCACTAATAAATACACCTAAATAATCTCATTTCATTTGATTAGTTATAGATATATTTAGTTAGCGATCTCCGATTAAAACCTGTCTATTCATTTTTTTTAGTTTGATGCTTATAGGATTGATTAAATAGGAGTTAATTATGAATAAACAACGAAAACACAACAGCAAAATTATCATTCGTTGTTCGGAAGAACAAAAAGCAGCATTACTGCAAACCAAAACACAGCTTAGATCTGGCACTTGGATAGAGTTAATAGAAAAACTGGTTAAGAAGAAGAAAATTGAACAGCCCAAAGCTATTATTCAAGATGATGTTTACCTACTTGATATTTTACAAGAGCTAAAAAGAATTGGTGTAAACCTTAATCAAAGCACAAAATTAGCCAATATTAATAAAACCATCACCTCCTCTGAAACCGCTCAATTAAAAAAGCTGGCAATGTCTATCTCAACACTTAAGAACAAAGTGCTGAAAACCTTTGTAATCCAAAGGAGTAAGTAACGTGATTGCAAAATTACTCCACGAAGGAGAAACCCGACAAGCCTTAAAAAGCATTATTAAATACAATACTGTTGCTAAGGAATACCTAAACTCAGGTGATAACCCTCGTTTACTTCAAGCTACTTCTAACTTGGGTATTATTGATATTACTGATAAGGAAAATTATCAATATTTTATGGACGAATTTATTGATGAAATATGTTTGAATAAATCGTTATCAAATAACAAAAGGCAAAAGAAACTTTATGCACACGAAGTCATTAGTTTTGAAGATGAGGATAACAAAAAATATTCAGAAGATGAGTTAGCTCAAATTGCTATAGAAACATTAAATACGCTTTACGATATGGAAAATACGCCCTATGTAATATGGAAACAAAAAGACAGCGGTCGCCTACACTACCACGTTGTTAGAGGATCATTTAGCAATAAAGGAGTTTACCAACGTGTCAAAAATTCACGGCTAAAAATGCGCCAGTCAGTTGAGGCTATGGAGTGTAAGTACAATTTTACGCTTACAGGTAAAAACGTATCAAACGAAATAAGACCAACCAATGATCCAATGTTAAAGGTATTTAAAAATCGTAGACTTGAAGCAGAATATAATCACCAGAAAAATATTAGCGAAGCAATTAAACAAGATACTCCAATAGGTAATATTAAACGTAAAACTTATGATTTATTAATGGATGATATTTACCAAAACAAAGCTGAATTAGCAGAGCAACAGGTTTATCAAACAACACAACAAACTATTGATGAAAAGACCAAAATCAATAACGAGCTTGAAACGATTAAAAATAGCATTTTCACCATTTATAAAAAGTCGAAAGGCGAAGAAGAGTTTATTAAAAGCATTGAGTCGAACGGCATAAGGATAGAGCTACTCAAACACAGTAAAACAGGCATTAACAAAGGTATTGTGTTCCATCATAACGGACAAGTTATATCAGGCAGTAAAATATCTAATTCAATGACACTTGGAAAAATTAAAAAACGCTACCCAAACTTTATACATTCGTTAGAAAAGCCACCATCACTTCGTTCAACGCACAAACTACAGCGTAAAATGCTGGACTTTAATATTGAGCAGATAAACAAATATTACAAACAGCGAAAAAATAACAATAATAACGACATTCTGATTTATTTTGGTAAGAAAAACGTTGATGCAAGACCATATAATTACAATCTAAAACTATCGAGCACCAGAGACTTAATTCGTTTCGGCCCTTCAAAACCAAACGATCACGATTTGACTCTGTGCATTGGCGTAGCGCTGGAACATAACTGGCAGAGTGCAACTCTTTCAAGCTCAAGCCCTGATTTTTTGAAACGAATGATGAAAGCTGCTTATAAAAAAGATCCAGAGCTATTGTTTTTTATTAAATCAGATAAGCCACACCAGCTAACCTATAACGATTTAAAAGAGATAAAAACAGACTTAACCGCTGATGATTTAAAAACAGCAATAAAGCACAAGTTAATTAGTGAAACAGACCTTAAAACCGTTCATCAAGATTTAATTACTTTATTAAAACCACAAACCAATCAACCAGAGCAGCAAGGCTACGGTCTTGCATTAGAAAAAGGGTTTACAGTAGAAGCATTAGATAAGAAAACAGCACAAGAGCTACAACAGTTTTATCATCATAATAGCTTTGAAGAACCTACTCATAACACAGCCATTAAAGCTAAATCGAAAGTTCAGGCGAAAGCTAGGACAATATTGAATGATAGCGGTGATCGTGAAGCGTGTTTAAATGATATAAAAACAGCAGTAGAAATTGAGCCAAAGACTACTTCAAATGCAGAGTACACACTCAAAGCCAATCCCAGAATAAACCCCAGCTTGCTTTTCGGCAAGTAATTTTAAATTCTTCGATTTAGAACAACCTTGACTCATTACTTATTGATTTTATTTTTATGTAATACGTAATTCAGACGTAAATAATAAAAATCATTGTTAAAGCTAACTAAATCAGCGTATAAAATCGGCATAAAGTGTTATTTAACTTATCATATACTTTATAGTTTTACTTATTCTGAAGATAAGTTAATTGTTTCTTTTGGTTGAGAAAATAGATAGCCTTGAGAATAATCAATGCCTAATTCGACAACGGTATTAAAAATAGATTCATTCTCAACAAATTCTGCAATGGTTTTAATGCCTTTATTTTTAGCAAAGTGCAATATACTCTCTACCGCCAACCTTTTATTTATATCTGTATCAATGTTTTGAATTAAAGAGCCGTCAATCTTTATGAAATCAATATCTAATTCCGCTAAATATGAAAAATTAGAGTAACCAGAACCAAAATCATCAATGGCAACTTTACAACCATATTGTTTTATTTTTTGAATAAATAGAACAACTTCTTCTAAATGCTCAATTCCTTCACTTTCAACAATTTCTACAATCAACCGTTCTCCACAATCGTGCTTTATTAGATTATCACGTAAAACACGCATTGTTTCTTTAGAATGGATATCACTAAACGCTAAGTTAATCGAAAACTCATAATCAAGGTTTGCAAATTTCTCAAAGCTCTTTGTTATCATTATTTGGGTTAAATATTGATAACTTTTAGCCTTTTTTGATTGTTCTAAAAAAAAGAAAGGAGAAAGTACGATGCCATTACTTTTAACCAAACGCATTAAAGATTCATACTTTACAATTTTTTTAGTTTTGTTATCAACAATTCCTTGGAAGTAGGGTACGATTCGATTATCTTTAATAGCCGATTTAATGGTATTGATTATATCTATATTACTTTTAATTTTGTGTTCTAAATTATGTTCATCATTAAAAAAGACTAATTTTTTCTGCGTGGATTTTGCTTCTTTTAAAGCAATATGAGCAAGTCTATAAATAATACTATTGTTACCAGAAGCCACACCAAAACTAACATCTATAGATATATTATGCCCATCAAGTTCACAGGCGTTTTCCGTTAACTGATTAATTATTATGGCTAATGACTTTTTTGAGTCTTTTATAGTTCTTTCTGGTCTAACAATAACAGCATAATCATCACCTGAAAGCCTAAAGATATTTTTATTGTTTTCAAAAAGCATTTTTAGCTTTAATGAGAATTTAACTAAGACCTGGTCACCAACATCATAACCAAAATAGTCATTTACCTCTGAAAAACGGTCTAAATTCATCAAGATTAAAACACTTTCTTTTTCTTCTTCAAGTTTATTTAAAAGCGCTTGTCGATTCTGAAGGCCCGTCAATGAATCAGTCATACTTTTTTTAATCACCGCATCTTTTTTAATGATGTCGGTAATATCTATTCTTATTGCTATATATTCAATAACATGTCCATTATCATCTAAAATAGGCGATATGACCGTTTTAACATAATAAGTATTTCCTGATTTTGAAAGATTTTGATAGGTACCTCGCCATATTTCTCCTCTTTTAATGGTAGTCCACATCGACTTAAATACACTATGAGGCGTAGTTGGGTGCCTAATAATATTATGGTTTTTCCCCATTAATTCTTGTTGAGAATAGCCCGAGATTTCACAAAACTTATCATTGGCATAAATGATAGTACCCTTTATATCCGTTTTAGACACAATACTACTTTCATCTAGGGCGGATTTGTATTGAGTTAAGAAGTTGATATTAGTATCAAGCTCTTTTTGTGTTGTATTGGCAAGATGCGTTAATGACTTAAGCATCGAGCTTTTAGTTGTTACCTCCAGTTTTTCTTGACTATTTATGGGAGTATTGATTTCTGAAAGAGAAAGTGTTGTTGTGGCAATATTTAAAAGCTGAGTTTTTTCTTTGGTATAAAAATATTCACCGTAGGTAAAAAAGCCAGTTGTTGGAGCAATATCTTCTATAAGTCCAAATTCATAATTTAAATGCTCTTTTAGAAATAAATCTCTAACAGAGCATGAGTAAATGTAAGTCGCCTCAACAGGTTTTTTACTTAATTCTAATTGAAGTCTAGGTGCTTTTGCCAAAATATCATCAAGGTTTCCAATCGCAAATTTTACTTTATCTCCCTTCTCAAAATGTCCTGCAAAAACAAACCCACCATCAGTAGTTTTACCCACCATTGACCTAGCAATAGTGATACCATTTTTGGTTTTTACTAAAGGAAATTCAATAGTACCTTGTGGAACATTTTTTACTGCGTCAGTACCAAGGTAATAAGAAAAAATATCGAGTATGGGTCTGTTGTCTATTTCATAGATGGTGTTCTTATCCACTTTTGTGATAGACATTTCCCTACCTATAGGAGTCCATTCAAGCGCATATTGATTTGATACAACTAAAGTATTACTCGTTAAGCTAGCAAGAACGATCCCCTCATCAAAAATTTGATTCCCTTTTATTACAAATGTTTTAGTAAACTCAAAGTTATCACCTGCACTTCCTCCAGCTAAAATCACCTCTTTATTTATTGAAGAAAAACCACCTAAAAAAGACTCAGGATCTCCGTTAAGTCCTTCACTAAATAATATGCATGCCTTTGTATCAGCTTGAATAACTTTGTTAGCCGCCTTTACACCACTTTCAAAGTTTGAAGTTGGAAAATAATAAGTGTCTAGTTTTACATTATCAAAGAGTGAAAATGAAATTAGGATACCTTTTCTTGAAATTACACCATTACATACTTCACCTGCTGTAGATGAGCCAATGATGTTAGATAAGGGCAGTTCTGTTGTTAATAGCTCTAAAATACCTTGAAGTTTACGTAAATTAAAATCACCACATAATACTTGTATAAATATTGTTTTATTTTTATTGAGTTTTTCAACAAACTGGCTAAGTTTTTCAATTGTAGTAAATCTATGGTTTAGTAACTTCATTTAGTAACCCACTCCATGCTCATATTATGATACTTATTGTTTACACCGATTCTTAGCTCTATAAAAATCAAGGCTGTCTTACATGTACCACTACGACTATTAAAAACTTTAATATTATTATTTAAATTGGGCAACTAAACTCTGTTGTTCATTTAATCGGTTTAAGAGGTTCTCACTCAGTCTTACGGCTTCTCTTCCATGCTCCTCACTTTCTGAAGACATATCACTTATTGAAACGATATTTTGATTCACCTGCTCTGTTACAACCGATTGCTCTTCTACTGACGTTGCAATTTGAGCATTAATATTAGCTAACTCTGCAATCTCATTATTTATTTGGTTTAATGCTTGCCCTGTTTCTTCTGCAAGCTTCACGCAATTCTGTGATAAATCACTTCCTTTATCCATCGCTTTGGTCGCTAATCCTGACTCTGTCTGAAGTTGGTTGAGTAATTTACCAATTTCTTCTGTCGATTGCTGAGATCTCATCGCTAATGCTCTAACTTCTTCGGCAACTACAGCAAACCCTCTTCCTTGTTCACCAGCTCTAGCTGCTTCTATTGCTGCATTTAAAGCGAGTAAATTGGTTTGGTCAGCTATACTGCTAATTTCACTTAATACTGTTTCAATTGATTTTGTGCCGTTAATTAAACGAGTAATGCTCGTTTCAACTTCAGTTAATTGTTGCGACAACTCAGTTATAGCATCAACGGTACTCGCAACTACTTTTTGACCATTACCGCTTATATCCAGTCCTTGTTGTGCCGCTTCAGATGCTTGTACTACCACTTGTGCTATTTCTTGTACTGTAGCCGACAGTTGAGTTATGGCCGTTGCAACTTGATCAGTTTCACATTTTTGTGTATTTAAAATCTCCGCAACATCTCCGCCTCTTTTAGCAGAGTCTTTCGCTGTTTCAGTAATAGAGATAGAATCATCACCTACTCGACCTATAATAGCCCTAAGTTCTGCTTGTTTCATTTGTAATGCTAATGAAATAGAACCAATATCATCATTGTTACCCGAATATATATAACTCATTAAGCTATTATCATAAATAGATTTGGCTTCAGAAACAACGAGTTGATATTTTTTTCTCCAAAGGCTGAACGTTACAGCGGTTATAGAAGAAACAATGATTAATGGAGCACTGAATAAATAATTTATGTTAGTAACAAAAAGTGCACCTAATGATAGTATCACCATAAGTATTAACATTAACTGCACCCAAAAAGTAATATCTGTGTGAGTTTTTATAACGTTTGGTGTTTTGTTAGCACTTAGTTGAGCATAAACATCATTTGCTCTATCAACCACAATTCGACTTGGACAGGTTCGAACAGATTGATACTCATAAACCTTGCCTGCTGCATCTTTTATTGGAGTTACGAAAGCATTTACCCAGTAATAATCCCCGTTCTTACATCTATTTTTAACAGGTCCCATCCAAGACTTCCCAGACTGAATAAATGACCATAAATCTTTAAACGCTGCTTTGGGCATATCGGGGTGGCGAACCGTGTTATGCGGCTTACCTTTTAACTCTTCAAGCGTGTAACCCGCAATATCACAAAAGCTTTTATTTGCATATTTAATATGACTATTTACTTCGGTTGTTGAAAGTAATATTTCAGATTCACCAAATAATTGTTCTTTACTCATTATTTTTCCTTTTACTATAGATATAAGGTAAGCGTATGGCTAAGTGCATCTAAACAATAAGCTTGTTTCGCGTTAACTTACTTCAAACATTTATTTGGAGTAACTTATGGGTATTATTCGCAGCCAAGCTCAGTGGCAAAACATCTTTGAAGAT
>Ga0209344_10002816_pt1 | contig 18468 bp, 14 predicted proteins | sample Cruoilmetagenom6_FD_187293 | JGI IMG/M metagenome (GOLD analysis project Ga0209344, IMG submission 187293) | Oil polluted marine microbial communities from Coal Oil Point, Santa Barbara, California, USA - Santa Barbara Oil Seep Sample 6 (SPAdes)... | ecosystem: Environmental > Aquatic > Marine... | reverse complement strand
TTGGGGCGTTAGTCAAATTTAATTAAGAAACTGCTTAAGGAGATGATATGATTGCTCCGGTTGATGGGAGTCAGGCTGGTTTGCAGGCAGATATTCAGTCGGCAAAGACAAAAGGGAATCCTTTACGTCAGGAGGATTTCCTTAAATTACTGGTTGCGCAGATACAGAATCAGGATCCGACACAGCCGCTCGACAGCAGTGAGTTTCTATCTCAGATATCTCAGTTATCGACGGTTCAGGGAATCCAGGATGCGACGGATCTAATGAGACAGATGATGGAAATGTCGGCTTCCAACAGCGCGTTTCAGGCGGCTTCACTGCTTGATCGCATGGTGGTAGTGCCCGGAGGCATGGCGCCGTTAGAGCAGGGTCGCTTGGCAGGCTCTGTAGACGTTCCACACGGGATGTCGAATGTGCAAATTTCCATTAATGATCAGGCAGGTGCGACGATCAAGACGTTATCGCTGCCGGATGGCTCAGTCGGGCAGATTCCTTTTAAATGGGATGGAATTGGTCAGGATGGAAATCCTGCCGCGGATGGGCTTTACACCATTGAGGCCAAAGGATCAATAGATGGGGAGCTTGTTTCTTTGACGACTTATGTCGGAGCGAGGGTTCAAAGTATTTCCATCGGTAGTTCTGGCGAAGGAACCCTGTTGAATTTGGGTGCGCTCGGGGCTATATCTTTGGGTGATGTTCGTGAGATCATGGGTTAACGAGAGGGAAATCTGAGATATGTCAATTCATACCGGTGTTTCTGGTGTTAATGGCGCCTATACTGACCTGGAAGTGGTCAGCAATAATATCGCCAATGTGAATACCACGGGATTTAAAAAATCGCGTGCGGAGTTTGGTGATTTCTATCCGGGTGCTTCCGGGCTTGTGGAGACTCCCGGGCTTGGCGTAAGAACCCGTGATCTTGCGCAGCAATTCCAGCAGGGAAGTCTGGTTGATACCGGTAATCCACTTGATATGGCGATCAATGGCGAAGGTTTTTTTGTGATTAGTGACGACAAGTCGGATGAATTGGCATTCACCCGCAATGGCACCTTTAAGCCGGATAACGAGGGCTTTGTGGTTGATGCCGATGGCAACCGGCTGCAAGTTCTTGCGCCGGTGGCTGGTGGTTTTTCGGCTGAATTGCGTGATGTGCAAATTCCGGAAGGAACCATGCCGCCGCTGCAAACTTCCGATATGACATTGAAGGTTAATCTGGATGCCTCCGATCAAAGCTATCCTTCCGGCTTCCGGCTTGATCCGAATGATGGGGAGACCTATAACTGGGCGACGTCGTCAGTGATTTATGATTCGCTGGGCATTGAGCATCAGATGACTACCTACTTCGTTAAACAGGATGCGGATTCCTTCCCCCCGGGGGTCGGTGAATTCCGTTCGGAGCAGGTGTGGCATGCCGTAACTTATGTGGATGGTTCAGAGGTTGGACGAACTCGTCTGCCTTTTGTTAATAATCATCTGGCGTTTGGTTCCGATGGCATGATCCCGCCGTCTCCGGATACGCCTCTGCCACCAAATCTTTCCGGCGTGTTTACCCTCAATTACCGCCCCAACAATGGCGCGGAAATGATGCGTTTCTCACTGGATTTTAGCGATTCAACGGCTTTTGACGCCGATTACCAGACCTTCGTCATTGAACAGGATGGTTATGCAACCGGGCTTTACACCGGGGTTGAAGTGGGTGAAGACGGCGTGATTGCAGCCTTGGCGACCAATGGTCAGAGGAAGATATTGGGGCAAGTTGCTCTGGCTGTCTTCCGCAATCCTCAGGGGCTTCAGCAGCTGGGCGATACCAACTGGGCACAATCCCGTGCTTCCGGTGCTGCAGTGGTAGGAAGTCCTGATACCGGACGCAGGGGCGCAGTTATCGCTTCAGCGCTTGAGGAGTCGAATGTCAATCTGGTGCAGGAACTGGTGGATATGATCAATGCCCAGCGCAATTATCAGGCCAATGCCCAGACTATTCAGGTGAGTGATTCGGTGATTCAGACGATCATCAATATTTCAAGTCGTTGACAGTTTGCTGAGACTTGAGTTTATGACAGGGAGCAGATTTTGGATCGGATGATTTTTACTGCGATGGCTGGCGCCAAGGAGTTGCAATTGGCACAACAGTCGCATATGAATAATTTGTCCAATGCCAGCAGCTACGGTTATCGCGCTGATTTTTCCCAGCAGCGAGCTATGCCGGTGTTTGGTGATGTATTGGCCAGTCGGGTGTATGCTATGACAGAACAGCCGCAAACTCGATGGACGCCTGGTTCTTTGATGACGACGGGTCGTGATCTTGATGTGGCGGTTCGGGATGAAGGCTGGATGGTGGTTGCGGATCCCGCTGGTCAGGAGGCATTGACGCGCACCGCTTCCATGCATACGACAGCGGCGCGGCGACTCGTGACAGAACTCGGCTACCCGGTGCAAGGCAATAACGGCTCCATCGCTCTACCGCCATTCGACAAGATGGAAATCGGTGTCGATGGAACGATCAGTATTATTCCGGGCGGAGAAAACCCGGATATAATGGTTACGGTAGATCGCATCAAGCTGGTCAATCCACCTAATGAGGTTTTGCGTAAGGGTAAGGATGGCCTGGTGCGGCGTATTGATGGAGGGGTCAGTGTTCCTGATGCTCGGATGCGTATGGTATCCGGCGTGCTGGAGAAAAGCAACGTGAATCCGGTTGAGGAATTGCTTGGCATTCTGGACGCGGCGCGTCGTTATGAATTGCAGGTCAAGATGATGGGGACGGCGCAGGAGATAGCATCCGAAGGCAATCGCCTGCTTGAAATAGCTTGATGATAATAAGAGGCTTATAATATGGTACCTGGCTTATGGATTGCAAAAACAGGGATGGATGCGCAGCAAACGAGACTGGCTGTGATAGCAAATAATCTCGCTAATGTCAATACTTATGGCTATAAAAAAGATCGCGCCATTTTTGAGGATCTGCTCTATCAGAATATACGTCAGGTAGGTGGGCAGAGTTCAGAAATCACTGAATTGCCATCGGGCTTACAACTTGGAACTGGTTCCCGGATTGTAGCGACCCAGAAGATACATACCACTGGTAATCTGACACAAACCAACAATCAATATGATATCGCTATTAATGGTCGAGGTTATATTCAGATTCTGATGCCGGATGGCACTATTGCCTATACCAGAGATGGCGCCATTCAACTCAATCAGGATGGTCAAATGGTGACGGCGGTTGGTTACGAGCTTGAACCCGCGATCGTGGTGCCGGAAAATGCACTATCCGTGACTATCGGGCGGGATGGCGTGGTTTCAGTGCAGCTTCCGCAAGAGGCGGTTCCGGATGAGATTGGCGCTCTGGAACTTGCTGACTTCGTTAATCCGGCGGGTCTGGAGCCGATAGGTGAAAATCTGTTTCTGGAAAGCCAGGCCAGTGGGCCGGCGATTGTCGGTGAGCCGGGACTTGATGGCTTGGGAACCATTGTTCAGGGTGCTTTAGAAACTTCGAACGTAAACGTAGTTGAAGAGCTGGTCAATATGATTGAAACACAGCGTGCCTATGAAATGAACGCACGTGCTGTATCTACATCTGATCAGATGCTTCAGTATTTAACTAACAACGTGTGATATAGACGGTTGTTTGGCGGCGCGACGGAATTAAGGAGTCACATGATAGATAGGATATGGTCGGCTTGCGGCATTGGACTGTTGGTCTGGGTTCTGTCTGGGTGTGCGCCAAATCCTATTATCAAGGATCCCAACTATGCGGCTGTTCCTCCGATCCCGCCAACGCCGACATCTTTGACTGGAAGCATCTATCAATCGGGTAACGCTATCAATTTGTTTAATGATGTGCGGGCTTATCGCATAGGAGATATGCTGACCATTATCCTGACGGAGGAGATGGATGCGAGCAAAAGCTCGGAAACCAATACACAAAAGGATGATCAAATCGAAATCGGTCAGCCGATTTTGCTGGGCAGCAACAGGCCCGGTGGTGGGCTGTTTGGTCTGGCTCCCAATGACCTTGATGCGTTGGTAACAGCGCTTGATGCCCAGCGTGAGTTTGACGGCGGCGGTGATAGTAAGCAAAGCAATGAAATGAGTGGTTCCATTACTGTCACTGTGTCTGATGTATTGAGCAATGGAAATCTACTGGTGCGGGGACAGAAGATACTGACTTTAAACGAAGGCGCTGAAACGGTCAAAATATCTGGTATCGTCAGGCCAGTTGATATTACACCTAAAAACACGGTTCAATCGACACAAATGGCGGATGTTCAGATTTTCTATACGGGCACAGGGACTGTTGCCGAGGCTAATCGGCAGGGTTGGTTCTCTCGCTTTGTTTCAAGCCCATGGTGGCCTATCTAAGGAACCTTTGATCCATTCATGAATTCGTATCTTGCGTCCCTTATGCCTGGTTTCTTCGTTGTAAATCTTCGCAATAGCTGGCTATTACGGTTGATAAGCGCCTCGAATCTGAACATAAGAAACCACACCTGCCTTCGTCCAGAATTAATCAGAGGCTCCCTAAATGTTAATGTGTAGCGTTTTATGCAACAACGCATATCCAGGCTTAAAATGAAAAATTGGCGCAGTGCTGCTGTTGCAGTGGTTTGTCTGATTGCGGTTTCTTTTGTAACCCCGAATAATGCGCGAGCTGAGCGTATCAAGGATATCGCCGATGTGATAGGTGTACGGGAAAATCAGCTCGTCGGATATGGTCTGGTGGTTGGTCTGAATGGTACCGGCGATCAAACCACCCAGACACCTTTTACTGTTCAAACCGTGCGTAATATGCTGGAACAGCTGGGAATCAGCGTTCCGGTAACCGGACGAGCTATTCGTCTACGGAATGTGGCTGCCGTTTCCGTGCATGCCAGCCTTCCTCCATTCTCCAGGCAGGGTCAAGCTGTTGATGTAACTGTTTCTTCAATCGGAAACGCTGACAGTTTGCGCGGGGGGAGTTTGCTGATGACTCCTTTGAAAGGGGCGGATGGCAATGTTTATGCCATGGCGCAAGGTGAACTGGTGGTCAGTGGTATCGATGCATCGGGGCGGGATGGATCTCGCATCACCATCAATCAACCTAACGCGGGAAGAATTCCCAATGGCGCCACGGTTGAGAGAGAGGTGGGTGGGCCATTCTTTCAATCCGATTCATTACTTATGGCTTTGCGCGAAGGCGACTTCACGACCTCAAGGCGGGTGGCGTTAGCCATTAATCGTGCGCTAGGCGTAGGTACCGCCGAGGCAATTGATGCGACAGCCATTCGGGTTCATGTTCCGGATTATATCTCGGATCGGGTGGAGTTTATGTCGGTTGTTGAAAATTTGCAAGTCAGGCCAGACGACGCTCCTGCACGGATAGTGGTAAATTCCCGAACCGGAACCGTAGTCATCGGTCAGCATGTTCGTATCATGCCTGCAGCAATTACGCATGGCAATCTGATAGTTACCATCAGTGAACAGCCTGGCGTATCTCAACCTACTCCGTTTGGCGGCGGAGTGACGGCGATCATACCCCAAAGTCAGATGACGATCACCGAGGAAGGTGAACGGATGTTTGTATTCGAGGGTGGCAATACCCTTCAAGATTTGGTTCAAGCGGTCAATGAAGTAGGAGCGGCGCCGAGCGATCTGGTCGCAATTCTTGAGGCACTCAAGAAAGCAGGCGCTTTGCAGGCAGAATTGACTATTATATAACGAACAGGTACGTAACTATGGTTTCACAAGCATCCATGGCAGGGGCGGCAGTTTGGGATTCATCCTATTACGATACATTACGCAGCAAGGCTGCCAATCCTGATAAGGAAGTGATTGAAAAAACTGCGCGACAGTTTGAATCTTTACTGATTGAACAGATCATCAAGGAATCAAAGAAGGTGCGTTTTGATGACAGTGTTTTGTCGAGTAGTGAGCATACCCGCTTATGGGAAGATATGTGGGGGCAGCAACTTGCTGTCGAGCTCGCGCAGCGTCATGGATTCGGTGTCGCGGAGTATGTGGTCGAGGCTATGGAAAAGCAGCAGACTGATGTCATTCACGTAACCAAGGAATAGCGAAGTCAGTTCACGGTGGTCGCCGCACTAAAATTCCTGACAGAATGGTCGCTTAATTAAGTGACATAATTGATTGAGACAGCAGAGGGATTCCAAAATGCCAGATCCGGTTTTAGGCATTGGTGTTAGTGGATTGCTGGCCAGCCAGCAACAGATGGCTACGACAGCACATAACGTGTCTAATGTTAATACCCCAGGCTATAGTCGCCAGCGTGCAGAGCTCGTGACTGCCGAACCCGATTTCAAGGGTTATGGCTATCAGGGTCGTGGTACACAGGTGGAAACGATCAGCAGAAGTTACAGCCGGTTTCTGACCCAGCAGGTTCAATCGAATACCGCCGGGAATGAAGCGGCTCAGGAATACGAACGAATGGCGGTTCAACTCGATAATGTGCTGGCCAATCCTTCAACAGGAATGGTTCCTGCGCTAGAGCGTTTCACAGGTTCCCTTCAGGATTTGTCAACCGATCCTACATCCGAGTCCGCTCGTCAGGTGGTATTGGCTTCGGCAGATGGATTGGCGGAAAGGTTTAATGGGCTGGATGTCAGGCTTGAAGAGTTACAGGATCAAGTCAATATTACGGTGAAGGATGGCGCCAGAGAATTGAATGCGTTAACCAGTTCCCTGACGCAACTCAACGAAGAAATAGCCTCCAAGCCCGGTGGTCCGTTTAGTAAGCCCCCCAATGATCTGCTGGATAAAAGAGATGAAATAGTGCGCCAAATATCTGAGCTGGTGGACGTGACGACCCTGGTTCAGAGTGATGGGACTTTTAACGTCTATATGACCAACGGACAGGCGCTGGTTCTTGGTACGTACGCGACTACAATAAACACCGTGCCGGGAGAAGTGTATCCGGGTACCATCCGCCTGGTTGTTGAAGATAATTATGGCAATAGCGTCGATATATCGGATACGGTCAGAGGCGGAAAACTCTCGGGAGCCCTGGCTTTTCAGAGTGAGATGCTTACTCCGGCTGAATTTGCTCTGGATGCAATGGCCTACAATTTGGCCAATGCGTATAATGCCGTACAGACAAGCGGCTATGACCTCGACGGAAACCAGGCGGCTCGTTCTCCTATATTTTACGTCGGTTCAGGTCAGATGGGGGCTGCGAAGCGCATTTCCCTGAGTATGACCGATCCTCGCGCGCTGGCTGTGGCCACGGAGCCAGCTCCCGGCAATAACAAGAATGTTCTGGCGATGATCGAAATCAAAGACCAGAAAATGTTTGATGGCGGCAAAGCGGATGTTAATGTATTTTATGAAACACTGGTTGCCGACGTAGGCGGTAAAACGCGGGAAGCTCAAATTGATCGGGATGCGAAACAGACGCTGTTGCGCCAAGCGATTGAATCCCAGGAAACCTTGGCAGGTGTCAATCTTGATGAGGAAGCTGCTAATCTGTTGCGTTTTCAGCAGGCTTATGCGGCCACGGCTCAGGTCATAAGCGCCTCGGATCAGGCTTTTCAGGAATTGCTTCAAGCGGTGAGGAGATAGGCCATGCGCGTTTCTACTGGCGAAATATATACGCAACAGGTTAATAATATTCAAGACGAAAATGTCAGGCTGAAAAAAACCACCAGTGAACTCAGCTCCGGGCTCAGGGTTGAGCAGCCCGCAGACGATCCGTTTTCCGCGCGCCGCGTGCTCAATTACACAGGATTGGAAAATGACTTATTGCAATATCAGCGCAATATCGACTGGACTCGGTCTTGGCTGGTGCAACAGGAAGAGGTGCTTGACTCGTCATCTCAAGTTTTACGCGATGCCTACCAATTGGCGATTCAGGCAAATACCGATTCGTTAAACCAGGATTTGCGCGCAAACATCGCGCCTTCAGTTGTGCAATCAAAAGAGCAAATGTACGCTCTGGCCAATGAAAAAACAGCATCGGGCGAATATTTGTTTGCCGGAACCAACAGCAAGCGCATGCCGTTTGTTCTGTCCGGTAACTCCGGTGATATTAGAGCTTCGGTTCAGTATGTGGGCAACGCTCAAGAACGATATGTTGAAATTGGTCCCGCGCGGGAAATGAGAATGAACGATGCTGGAAGCGATGTTTATCGTGTTCCTGGAACTCCACTGGATGTTTTTGCTACCTTGGATCAATTTATAATAGCATTGGAAGATCCCCGTGTGAGCAATGAACAGGCCCATCAAATACTCAACACGGTCATACGGGATTTGCAGCTTGAGATGGATCACATCAGTGCTGTTCAAAGTGATGTAGGCGCCAGACGGGAAGCTCTGGACCAGGAGGAGAATTTTAATTCGCGTTTTGTTCTGAATTCCCAAATTAACAAATCAAACGCTCAGGATGCGGATATCGTAGAGGTGGCCTCGAGACAGAGTCAGGAACTTCTGGCACTGCAGGCGGCTTATAAGGGGTTTGCCAGGATTCAGAATCTTTCTTTATTTGATGCTCTTAAGTAGCAATTCATGGAATCATTGAGGCGGCCTTTCTGCGAAAGCTGGGTTCTTTTTTCTGAGGTTGGCTGATCGCTCTTGTTCATTATTGTGAGCAGGTTGTTTTATCATCCGTTACCAGGGAAGCTCTGATTAAATCATGAACTCGGTTCTTGCGTCCCGTATACCCAGTTCATCGTTGACAATCTTCGCAATAGTCCTGCTAACCCGTGTAATTTACGTCTCGAATCTGAACATAATCAACCACAATCTCCTTCGTCCAGACTTGATCAGAGCTTCCCTGGCGTCTGGTTAGTGACATGCAAGGGTTTTGGCGCCTAAAAATGGCGCGATGCAGTTCAATTCTTTTTCAAATTATTTCTGGATCAGTTAATTTTGCGTGGTGGTTTTGACATTGCAGGGTCATGTGATGATAGAACCTGTTCCAGCATTGTAAGAATATCCTATGTGCCGGGTTTCGTTCGATACTCGTAATCAATAACAAAAATGATCATGATATGTCTGATAGTTCAGGTCGGGAAGGATATGGGTAATAAAGTATTAATAAGAATAATCATCGTGTTCGGGTGCTTGAGTACGATGTTGTCGGTTCAGGCCCAGGATGGCCGCAAATATGGGGCTTCAACCCCATTAGAAGCGGACCGATGGGAACTCGAAGCCATTTACCAGGATGATGATGCCTGGCTTCAGGATTATAAAAAAATCGAACAGGATTTGAATACAGCTTTTGAATGCAAAATGCATCTGCTTGATACGCCGCAAATGCTGCGAAGATGTGTGGAACATTATGAAAATTCGTCGATGCGCCTGGCTCGATTATGGTCTTACGCGTCGATGCTTTCCGATCAGGATGTTCGAGTGGGGAAACATTACGAACTGAGACAGAAAGCCTCCATGGGTTCCACTCAGTTTTCCAGTGCCTGGAGTTTTCTGAGACCGTCTGTGCTGGAAGCTGGCAAAGTCAAAATAGACAGCATGCTTGAATCTTATCCTCCTTTGGCTGAATATGAATATTTCCTCTCGGAAATACTGCGCACCAGGTTGCATGTACTCCCTCTGGCGCAGGAAGAACTTCTAATCAAAACTACAGCATTAATGGAAGCGCCCAAATCTTTTTATACGCTTTTGACCAGCGCGGATATTGACTGGCCTGAAGCGACATTCTCCAATGATCAGAAAATCAGGCTCGATCAAAGCGGATATGTACGCATGCGCGGAGCAAAGCGCAGAGAGGATCGGCGCGCTGCTTTTGATGTGTTTTGGGGTGTCTGGAAACAATATGAACGCAGCACTGGCGCCGCCCTTTATGCGCAACTCAGACAGCATGATTTTGTAGCAGATGTTCGCCATTATGAAAACACGCTCACTGCCTCGCTTGATGATGAGAATATTCCAATGGCGGTGTATGACAGGCTTCTCACCGAGGTGAATCGGGGCATGCCTGTACTGCACCGCTATTTTCGACTGCGGGGTAAAATGCTGGGTATAGAAGATCTGCGCTATTACGATATTTACCCGCCCATGCTTGATTATGATCGCTCCTTTAGCCTGGAAGAAGCCAAGGAACTCACCATAAGAGCGGTTTCGATTCTTGGAGATGCCTATACTGAAGTGATGAAAAAGGGTTTCGTATCGCGCTGGATGGATGCCTATCCCCAACCCGGAAAAGTGCCCGGGGCTTATTCCAATGGCAGTGTGTATGAGCTACACCCTTTCGTACTCATGAACTACCACGACGATTATGAATCGGTATCAACCCTGGCGCATGAATGGGGGCACGCCATGCATTCCTATCTGGCGAATCGAAATCAGGGTTTCTTGAATGCAGATTATGCAACTTTTATGGCTGAAGTGGCTTCAACAGTCAATGAAGCTTTGCTGCTTTCCTATATGCTCGAACATGCGAAAAATAGTCAGGAGCGACTGTTTTATCTCGGGCAGGAACTCGAGAATTATCGTGGAACTTTCTTCCGCCAGGCCATGTTTGCGGAGTTCGAGAGAGACATACATCGCCGTGTGGAAAATAAACAGGCGCTTTCAGGGCAGAGTTTCAGCGATATCTATATTAAATTGTTGCGCCGTTATCATGGTCAGGACGATGGTGTGATGATCATTGATGATGCCTATGGCATGGAATGGGCTTATGTGCCCCATTTTTATTACAATTATTATGTGTATCAGTATGCCACTTCCATAACTGCGGCTCATGCCTTTGCTTCAGGGCTGCTTGCCGGGGATGAGGCTATCATTGAAACTTATCTGAATTTATTACGTGCGGGTGGTTCCGCAAATGCTTATCAACTGCTGCGTGACGCGGGCGTGGATCTGGCCCGGCCCGAACCCTATCGGCGTTTGATCGCGCGTATGGATGTGATCATGGATGAAATGGAATCAATTCTGGAAAAGGACAGGCAATAAGCTTGCCACAGCAAGGGGGCATAGATCCCGTTTAGATGTTAGCGATAAGGAATAAACCTGGCGGTGGTTTGCCTATGGCAAACTATTAAAAGTCGCGTTGTTGCAGAGGTTGCCGGGTGGGCGAACAGATTAAACAACTCCATTTTACGTCTGCGCAGACTTCAGAATTTTCCAGGCGCCTGCGTAAAGAAACCGACCTGTTGCGGGAATGGGTGGTGGAGGATTATTTTGATGACAAGTGGTACCAAGGGGGATTTGAACTCGAATGCTGCATCGTCGATGAAAATCTTGACCCGGCACCGCAGAACCGATGGTTGCTCGACAAGTTAAAACGCGTGCAGGTCTGCGAAGAGTTGGCGCGATTCGATATCGAATTCAACACCAATCCCCGTTGTCTGGAGAAAGGCGCTACCAGTGCTTTTCATGTCGATATTTCCACTTTATGGTGCGACGCCGTTGCGCGAGCGCGGCCACTTGGTTTGCAGCTTGTTATGATAGGGATTCTTCCCACACTGACCGCGCGCTCTTTGTCGCCGCGTTATATTTCGGAAGTGGCGCGTTATTACGCGCTTAATGATCAATTGTTGCGCCACCGTCAGGGCAGACCGATGCACCTCGATATTCTGGGCAATGAGCACCTTTCTATCGAACAGTATGATGTCATGCTCGAAGCGGCCGGTACTTCTTTTCAGATCCATATGCAGGTTCCTCCGAAGCTGGCGCATCTTTATTATAATGCCAGTCTTCTGGCTTCAGCTCCTATGGTGGCGCTCGGCGCCAATTCGCCTTATTTTCTGGGTAAGGATTTGTGGGATGAAACGCGCATTCCCATATTTGAGCAATCGGTGGAATCGGGTGGATTCGCCGGGGCTTCGAGAGGTCCTGTCAGACGATGCAGTTTTGGCAGTGGATTTCTCAGGCAGAGCATCACGGAATGCTTCGATGAAAATGTGGCGCATTTTCCACCACTTTTGCCCGTACTCAGTGATGATCCGCTCGAATCGTTGAAACATCTCAGGTTGCATAATGGAACCATATGGCGTTGGATTCGACCGATTATCGGTTTTGATGCTTTTGGTCGATCTCACATCAGGATAGAACAGAGGATTCTGCCCTCGGGTCCGACCCTGACAGACAGCATCGCCAATGCGGCTTTTTATTTTGGTCTGTGCCATGCCATAGTAAAGGAAGGTCGTGCGGAAAAGCCGGAGATATCATTCAGCCAGGCGAAAGATAATTTTTACAAGTCAGCGCGGGCGAGTTTCAATGCCCGATGCTTGTGGCTGGATGGGAAGGCGTATGAGGTTGATCGTCTGATCGCTGAAATACTCATTCCCAAGGCGCGCGAAGGTTTGTACGCTTTGAAACTTGATGGCGTTGAAATCGATCGCTGGCTTGGCATCATTGAGCAGCGGGTCGCGGTGAAGCAAAATGGAAGTGTATGGCAGAGGAAATATTGCCACAAATACGGTGTGGATCTTCGACGAATGCTTGGGGCTTACAAGGATCATCAAATGACGGATACCCCTGTCCATCTTTGGGAAGTATGAACATGGATTTACAAGAATTGTATTCTATTCCGCCGGGCTTGCTTGAAACCAGCCCGCGCGAACTGTACCGCATATTGTCGGCGCCATCACTCATCCACCTTCCGGGGCGCAAGCCGTCGACTTTGTTTGTTTCGGTGTTGCTGCACGGCAATGAAGATTCGAGTCTGTACGCCATCCAGAAGGTATTGCGTAAATATCAGGATCAGACACTGCCGCGCGCGATGAGCGTTTTTTTCGCCAATGTGCAGGCTGCGCGCTTTGGTATGCGTCATCTCGACGGGCAGCCGGATTTTAACCGTATCTGGCCACCCGGTGGGGAGGCGCAGGACAGTGAGGAAGCATTTCTCATGGCGCAAGTGGTGGATGCGATGGCTCGCCGCCAGATTTTTGCCAGCATCGATGTGCATAACAATACGGGACACAATCCGCATTATGCCTGTATCAATCGGCTCGATGATACTTTTCTCCAGCTTGCCCGCCTTTTCGGGCGCACCGTCGTCTACTTTACCCGCCCGAAAGGCGTCCAGTCCATGGCATTTGCATCCCTTTGCCCTGCAACGACACTTGAATGCGGGAAAACCGGGCAGGAAGCCGGCGCCGAACATGCCTTTAAATTTATTGATGCCTGTTTGCATATGGCGGAAATGCCGGATTATCCACTGCACCATAGTGAAGTCGATATTTATCAGACGAGCACCATTGTGCATGTGAGAGATCACGTATCTTTCAGTTTTACGGATCATCGGGCAGATCTGTTGCTGGATCCTCAACTGGAATTTTTCAATTTTCGACCTCTTGAGCCGGGGACGCTATTCGGCAGATGTCGTTCTGATGCTAAGATCTGTCCTCTGATGGCGGTCGATCTGGATGGCCAGGATATTACAGATCAGTATTTTGCCGTGCATGAAGCCCAAATATTTTTGAAGCGTGCCTGCATGCCATCTATGCTGACACTAGATGAAACGGTAATTCAGCAGGACTGTGTATGCTATATTATGCAAGCGGTTGAATTACCACAACATTAAGGAGCCTCTGAACAAGTCATGAACTCGGTTCTTGTGTTTCTTATGTCCAGCTTCATTGTTGACAATCTTCGCCATAGCCCTGCTAACCCGCGCGATTTAACCCGACATGGGGAATCACGCCTGAGCTTCGTCCAGACTTGTCCAGAGGTTCCTTAAGAAAATCGAGGTGATTTTGAATAAACAGGGAAGTAAGGGGCTGAGATGGTTTTGGATGACAGCGGTTCTACTATGGTGCTGTTTTCCGTTGGCGCAAGAACCCAAATCTCGATTTCCAACCTATGATGAACCGGATCCTCGCATTGGCACGCCCAACGATCCTTTATTTGATTGCGCCGAACCCGATGATGAAGATGGCGGGTTGGTTGAGCCTTGCCGTTTGCTTGAACAACAATACCAATTGTTCGGATTTGCGCCAGCCGAGAGTCGGCAAACCGCGATCGATCATAGCGGTCATCCACAGGTCTCGGGTGTTTCCGCTGATTTGGCATGGAAGCGTACCCTGGGCGCGGCCTCAGTGATTATCGCCGTAACCGATACGGGAATCGTCTGGAGTAATGAAGATGTGCGCAGCAAAATCTGGCTTAATCGGGGCGAATTGCCCATACCGCACGGATGCCAGAGCTATGATTGCAATGGCGATGGCGCTTTCAATGTAGACGATTACAAGGACGAACCCCGCGTTTCCGATGGTAATGGCAATGGCATGCTCGATGGGCAGGATTTGATCCGGGCTTTTTCCGATGGGCTGGACGATGATGGCAATGGCTATATTGATGACATCGCCGGCTGGGATTTCCTCGATGACGACAACGATCCCGAAGATGCAATCAGCACCGCTTCTGCGTTTGAGCATGGTACAAATCGAGCGCGCAACGCGGCGGCACAAACCCACAACGCACAGGGAGAGGCCGGGATTTGCCCCGCTTGCCCGATCATGGTGACCCGGGCGTGGGATGGTTTTGTCATGCCTGGCGACCAGTTCGCCCAAGGGGTCGTTTATAGCGCCGATAACGGCGCTCGTGTCCAGATCTGCGCCATCGACGGATTACAAAATACCAAAACAGCCCGGCAAGCAACGGCTTATGCCCATGCTTTGGGTGTCATTCTGGCCTATACATCAAGCGATTTGAATACCTTTAGCCACAATTATCCGACCAATTACCCTGAAGCCATGTATATCAATGGCTGTGTTCCAGATATTTACGGACTGGATTTCCCTTGGCCAGAACGCTTGTTGCAGGCACTGAATCTGCCAGCGCAGGTGCCGCCGGTGCGTACCTATTTCCGCCATTCCAACTCTACCCAATATGGCGCCAAAAATCTGTTTTGTATGGCAGGGCAGTCGGGCAGTAAAGCCAGTGCCCGAGCAGCTGGTGTCATGGCTTTGTTATTCTCGCGCGGTATGGAGAAGGCAGTCGATATCGGCGCACCTTTATCCCCCAATGAAATAAAACAGATCCTGACCATGACAGCCGATGACGTAGTGGCTGAGGATACACTAGGACTGGGCCAGCCTGATCGCGCCTTGCCGGGTTGGGATGAGCATTTCGGCTATGGGCGTGTGAATGCAGGAAAAGCGCTGGATCGGATTGCGCCTCAATCGATTCCGCCGGAAGCATTGTTGCACGCTCCGGGATGGTGGGCGCTGTTGGATCCGGTGCGTTTCGCATCGGTGGATATTCGGGGTTATGTCGCGGCGCGCAGAGCTGAATCGTGTCAATACCGCCTCGAATGGGGACAAGGCATTGAACCGCAATCCTGGAATTCCATCGCACGGGGCGATTGCGCCGCTGATCGTGCTCAGATTCTGGGCGTGCTGAATGCGAAACAGGTCGGTCATGCCTTGCCGGGAGCTATCGAAGGCATAGCTCCTAAAACGCCCAATCAGTACGCCATAACTGTGCGTGTGACGGTTGTGGATGAGGCTGGGAATGAGGGTGAAGACCGACGTGTATTGTTCGTCTACCACGATCCGACGCTGCATGAAGGATGGCCGTTGTTTGCCGATACCGGAGGTTCGACTTCGCCGGTATTCTATGATCTCGATGGCGATGGTTTACTTGAAGTCATCGATGCCAACAGCAGCGGAGATCTGTTCGTTTATCGGCACAATGGCAGCCCTTATATGGAGTTTAATGATGGGAACCCGTGGACGCTTCCGCCGGTGGATCATATGCACCCGGGCGCGCCTGCGTTTGCTTCAGGGGCCGTAACGCCATCGACATTGGGTTGGCGCACGCCTGCCATCGCCGATGTCGATAACGATTTGTATCCTGATATCGTAGGTCTTAGCGGCAATGGCAGCGTTTACGTATTGAGCCGCACCGGCGAATTGAAGTGGAGCGCATCGGTTGATCCGGCTCTGTCCGCGCCTGGGCAACGGACACGTACGGCCCATCCCAAAAAAGGATTTTTCGGTGCGCCCGTCATTGCGGATATTGACGCCGATGGTCAGAAAGAAATCATCGCCGGCGCCATTGATGGCCATATTTATGTATTCAATGGTCGCGATGGCACCTTGCGCCCGGGTTTTCCAGCGCGGTTGTTTGAGCGGAACGCTGGGAAAGAAAACTTCCATGGCGAAATTATCACGACTCCGGCTGTGGCCGATCTTGATGGTGATGGCATACTTGAGATCGTGTCCGCTTCCAATTCGATTTATTATGACGCCCGGCGTTCCCGGCCGGATAAGCTTGCCGATCGGTTTCGCGGCTTACTGGTGAATGTGTTGTCGCAGGTGAGTGGTGGTCAGATTTATATTCATGCCTTGCGCCACGATGGTACGCCCATGCCCGGCTGGCCGACGGCAATTCCTGCCGCCTTGCCTGACATTCTACCTTATATCGGCCCAAGCCATGCGGTGGCAGTGGCGGATTTCGACGGCGATGGCAACGATGAAGTGGTAGCCTCGGGCACCAGCGTTAATGTGCATATCATCGATGGCGATGGCAGCATCATACGCATCTTGCAAAGCCGGGTCGATGGAAAAGGTTTGCTGACCAATTGGGTCATGAACATGTTTGAATATCCCGTGGTCGGGGAAATTCATCCGCAGGACGGGCTTGAAATCGTCAAAGGTGGCCTGGATCTGGCCGGCGTGGTCAATCTGGTCATCAGCGGCCAGAATTTAGCGTTCGATCACCGCATTCAAATGTGGAATGCCCGGCGGGGGCGTTATATTAGTGGCTATCCCCGGCCGATTGATGATTATCAGTTGTTGAGTACGCCCGCGCTGGCCGATCTCAATGGCGACGGTTATTCCGAAGTTCTGGTCGGATCCGGAGGGTATCTGATCCATGCGTTCGATTATCGCGGTAGAGAGATTGATGGTTTCCCAAAATTTACTGGCGGCTGGGTTTACAGTGTCCCTGCCATCGGCGATATCGACGGCGATGGTTTACTGGAAATGGCAGTTTTTAGCCGTGAAGGATACCGTTTTGTCTGGGATTTGGAAGCGCGCAACGATTTATCCACCAATCGGCAGTGGTGGACGGAATCGCATGATGAGTGCCACAGCAACCGTTATAGCCATGATTGCCGCCCTCCTGCCGCGATAAGCGGCGCGGCGCTGGAAAATGGCGTGTTGACGTGGCGCGCCACCGGCGACGATTGGCGCATCGGTCGCCCTGCTTACTATGATATCAGAGGTTTTTCTGCAATTCCCGAGCATTGGGAAGCATGGAACAAAGGAAAACAGTTGGGCAAAATTGAAACCCTCATGGGCGGAAGGGAGTCGTATGCCTTGCCCATCTTGGAAAGCTTGCCGATTCTGGGATTGATTGCGGTGGATACGGCAGGAAACCGCTCAATTCCGGTTTACATTTCGCAGCAACCGGAGCGAGGGAACCACTGATCCATTCATGAACCGCCCCTTATGCCCAGCTTCTTCGTTGCGTATCTTCGCAATAGCCTTGCTATTACAAAGATAAGTGTCTTGAATCTGAACATAAGGAACCACAATCACCTTTGTCCAGAATTAATCAGTGGTTCCTTTTTCGCTTTTCTGGCAGGGATCAGGTCTCAAATCGATGCAGAAGCCGACAGGATATCGGCGGTTGGTATGGTATCTGCTGGATGTGCGCCGTAATGAGTAAATTTTATTTTGCCATCCTTGCCGATGATAAAAGCGGCCGGCAATTGCAATTCATTGCCTTCGAAAGGTCCGTGCATGTGTCCCTTGATGGTAGCTTTCGTTGCCTTGCTCAAGACCTTGGGGTTCAACATAGGCAAGACGCCACCTGACTTGACGTCATATAAATCGTAAAGCTTGCGTTCGAGGTCGGGAACAAGCTCTACATGCATGTCCCGTTTTTCCAGATACAGGTGCGCCCGATCCGGGCGGGTTTCCAGAATCACCAGCAGTTGCAGGTTCTGGCCTTTGAACTGGTCAAGTTCCTCTTCGAGTTCGGTAAGGCGCAGACGGCTTAATGGGCAGCCGAGGAAACGCAAAAAAACCAGGCACGCCGGACCTTTGTCTAAAAGAGACTGAAGGGTAATGGTGTGCCCGGATGATGTGGTTGCTGTAAAATCAGGGGCGGTATCACCCGTTTGTACCGTCATAATATAATCTCCAGTGGAGTCGCCATTATCAATACCTATTTGCAGAATAAGAAATTATAAGCCAGAATTAATGGCAATATAATATATAAAACAGCATATAGATATTTGATGATAGCATACGGAATTGAGAGAAACTATCGGGTGGGTTGAGACCGGGTTTTGATAGAATCACTGCGCTTATATTGCGTTTCATTATTGAGGAGCGTTAGGGAACCTCTGATCAAGTCTGGGCATAAGGGAACGCAAGATGTGAGTTCATGAATGGATCAGTAGTTCCTTAGGGTTGTTCCTCAGCCAGTTCAATATTATGAATCCGATATCTAAAGTTTAGACTTAACGATTACCACAGGTTATAATGCAAAGCTGTAATTCCTTCTGGCTCCAATCTCGACCAACATGGCTTGAGATATTAACCCGGCCTCTTAACA
>Ga0209344_10002814_pt1 | contig 18481 bp, 16 predicted proteins | sample Cruoilmetagenom6_FD_187293 | JGI IMG/M metagenome (GOLD analysis project Ga0209344, IMG submission 187293) | Oil polluted marine microbial communities from Coal Oil Point, Santa Barbara, California, USA - Santa Barbara Oil Seep Sample 6 (SPAdes)... | ecosystem: Environmental > Aquatic > Marine... | reverse complement strand
AGAAAGCAAAACTCTGGTTTCCCTGGTAACGGGTTTCTTCCGCCAGCTTTTCTCCAACCCGCTGATCCTGGGGATTATCGGTGGTTTTCTCGTACGGATGTCCGGTCTGAATATACCGGCGGTGGCTGACCGGGTGATTGTCAGTCTGAGTGGGGTTGCCGGTCCGCTGGCACTTTTTGCCATGGGAGTGTCACTGCGCGGCTATGGTATTCGCGGACAGGTGCCGCAGGCCATTTCGATGGTGGTGTTGAAGCTGATGCTGATGCCGGCTGTCGCCCTTGGGATGGCGCTGTTGCTTGGGCTGCCCGAATTGCAGGCCAAGGTGGTTGTCGCGGCGGCATCGTTGCCGGCGGGAGTCAACAGTTGGCTGATCGCAAGTCGTCTGGGCACAGGCCAGCGGGTGGCCTCAACCTCGATGACACTCGGTACCGCAGTGGCGGCGGCTACAACCGGGCTTTGGCTGCTGATCGCAGAAGCGGTGTTTTGAAAGCATTTGATGTTCTTAAGGCCTATTGGTTCACTTTCGTTTGTTTTCTTTTGACATTCGCAATTGTTTCGAATTACAAAAATACCTCAGCTTTTTGCATCGGCGGGGAGGCCAATGGCTCAGGAAAAACTCTATGATGTTTTCGTCATTGGCGGTGGCATCAACGGATGCGGCATCGCCCGGGATGCCATCGGTCGTGGCTATTCGGTGTTTCTGGCAGAGATGAATGATCTGGCCTCGGGGACGTCGTCGTGGTCGTCGAAGCTCATTCATGGCGGTTTTCGCTATCTCGAATATTACGAATTCCGGCTGGTGCGCGAAGCGCTGAGCGAACGGGAAGTTCTGCTCTCGAATGCGCCGCATATCATCTGGCCGCTGAGGTTCGTGCTGCCGCATCACAAGGAGATGCGTCCGGCCTGGCTGCTGCGGCTTGGCCTGTTTCTCTATGACCATATAGGTTCTCGCAAGCTGCTGCCGGGAACCAAGACGATCGATCTCAAGACATCGCCAATGGGTAAACCGCTCAAGCCGCTGTTTTCGAAAGGTTTTGAGTATTCCGACTGCTGGGTCAACGATGCCCGTTTGGTGGTGCTCAACGCCCGTGATGCGGCTGACCGCGGGGCTGTAATCAGGACCCGCGCCGAGGTGGTGTCAGCGGAGCGCAAGGACGGCGTCTGGGCGGTCCAGATCCTGAACCGGACGACCGGCGTCAGCGAGACAGTGAAGGCGCGGTTGATCGTCAATGCGGGCGGGCCGTGGGTCGACCGGATCCTGTCAGGTGTTGTCGGGCGCAATGACGCGCACAATGTGCGGCTGGTGCAGGGCAGCCACATCGTGGTGCCGAAACTGCATGACCATGACCGCGCCTATATCTTCCAGAACGGCGATGGGCGGATCATCTTCGCGCTCCCCTATGAAGAGGATTATACCCTGATCGGAACCACCGATCAGGATTACAAGGGCGATCCCAAGGACGTCGTGATCAGCGATGCCGAGATCGACTATCTGTGTGCAGCGGCAAGCGAGTATTTTGCCAAGCCGGTCGAGCGGGACTCGATCGTGTGGACCTATTCCGGCGTGCGCCCGCTTTATGATGACGGCGCGTCAGAAGCCCAGGAGGCGACGCGGGATTATATCCTCAAGCCGGATCCGGCGGAAGGTGCGCCGCTGATCAATATATTCGGCGGCAAGATCACCACCGCCCGCAAGCTGGCGGAATCGATGCTGGAGCTGATCGAGGCGCGTCTGGGCAAGAAGTCGGCGCCATGGACACACAGGGCCGCACTGCCGGGAGGGGACTTTCCTGCCAACGGGTTTGATGAACTGATGGCCCGGCTGCAGGCGGCGTATCCGTTCCTCGATCCGAACCAGGCGCGCCGCTATGTCCGCCAGTACGGCACGTGCGCGTGGAAGCTGCTTGGCGATGCCAAGACACGCGACGATCTGGGGCAGCACTTTGGCTATGGTCTTTATGCGCTGGAAGTGGGCTACCTGATCGCACACGAATGGGCGATGGAAGCGGCGGATGTGCTGTGGCGGCGCACCAAGCGCGGGCTTCGCCTTGACGAGACCCAGGTTGCCGCACTTGAAGCCTACATGGCGGCTGCGCGCGCAGCCTGACTGCTGGCGAGAGGCGAGGGGGTTTTCGTGACAGGCGAATCCGGTTCATATATGGCCGGTATTGGAGGACAGTATGAGCGGATATATTCTGGCAATCGATCAGGGAACCACCTCAAGCCGCGCCATCGTTTTTGACGGTGATATGCGCATAGCCGGTGTCGGCCAGAAGGAGTTCACACAGTTCTATCCGCAGTCGGGCTGGGTGGAGCATGATCCGGAAGAAATCTGGAAAACGGTGATCTGGTCGGTCAAGCAGGCGCTGAAAGAAGCCGGTGTCGAGGCATCGGACATTGCCGGAATCGGTATTACAAATCAGCGCGAGACCGTGGTTGTCTGGGAGCGCGAAAGCGGCAAGCCGATCCACAACGCGATTGTCTGGCAGGATCGCCGCACGGCATCCTATTGTGAAAAGCTGAAGCGCCAGGACCTGGAAAAGAGTTTTACCCGCAAGACAGGGCTTTTGCTCGACCCGTATTTCTCCGGCACCAAACTGTCCTGGATGCTGGCAAATGTGAAAGGCGCCCGGGCGAGAGCCGCGCGTGGCGAGCTGTGCTTCGGCACCATCGACACGTTCCTGATCTGGCGGCTGACTGGCGGCAACTCCTTCGTCACGGATGCCACCAATGCGTCGCGCACGCTGATGTTCAATATAGGCACCCAGGAGTGGGACGAGGACCTGCTGAAGATCCTCAGAATTCCGGCGGAGATGTTGCCGCAAGTCAAGGACTGCGCCGCGGACTTCGGGATCACAGACAAGAGCCTGTTCGGGGCGGAAATTCCGATCCTCGGTGTGGCCGGTGATCAGCAGGCGGCGACCATCGGGCAGGCCTGTTTCGAACCCGGCATGCTGAAATCAACCTATGGCACGGGTTGTTTTGCGCTGCTCAATACCGGCGAGGACATGGTTCGGTCGAAAAACCGGCTGCTGACCACAATTGCCTACCGGCTGGACGGCAAGGTTACCTATGCGCTGGAAGGGTCGATCTTCATTGCCGGTGCCGCGGTGCAATGGCTGCGTGACGGCATCAAGGTGATCAAGAAGGCCGAGCACAGCGGCGATCTGGCGGCAGAAGCCGATCCAACCCAGGATGTCTATCTGGTGCCGGCGTTCACCGGCCTTGGTGCGCCGCATTGGGATGCGGAGGCGCGTGGCGCGATCTACGGCATGACCCGCAACACCGGGCCGGCGGAGTTTGCCCGTGCAGCACTGGAGGCGGTTTGCTACCAGACGCGCGATCTGCTCGATGCAATGCACAAGGACTGGAAGAGTTCGGATGCCGACACGGTCTTGCGTGTCGATGGCGGTATGGTGGCGTCGGACTGGACCATGCAGCGGCTGGCCGACATTCTCGATGCGCCGGTGGATCGGCCGACAATCCTCGAGACAACGGCGCTGGGCGCCGCCTGGCTCGCCGGGCAGCGTGCCGGTGTCTGGCCCAAGCAGAAGGCCTTCGCCAAGGCCTGGGCGCTCGACACCCAGTTCAAGCCGCAAATGGATGACAAGACGCGCAACGCCAAGCTGAAGGGCTGGCGCGATGCGGTGCGGCGGACGCTGAGTTAGGCGAGAATCCAGCAGTCCTGCAAAACTCGCGGTCTGGACATCGCGGGGTCAGCGGTGTCGGTTGGGTGTCCCGGCCAGCATGGAGGCAGGAAACGTGATGGCCAGCGCAACAAGCCGCACCGTCGATCTGAACGGCCACTCCTTTCATTATCTCGAGTGGGGCGACCCACACGCTCCGGTGTTGCTTTTCCTGCATGGATTTCCAGAATATAGCGGCGCATGGGCTGAGGTCGCGACGAGGCTGGCTGATCACTACCACTGCATCGCCCCGGATCAACGCGGGTTTGGCCAGAGCTGGGCGCCTACGGAAGTCGAAGCCTACAATTTGCGCGAACTGGTGGGCGACATGGCTGCCGTGATTGGTGGTCTGGGTGACCCGGTGACGGTTATCGGCCACGACTGGGGAGCGGCTGTGGCCTACGGGCTGGCAATGTTCAAGCCGGAGCTGGTGTCAAGGCTGATCATCATCAACGGGGTGCATCCTGCCCCGTTCCAGCGCGAGCTGGCCGGCGGAGGCGCACAAACAAGTGCATCGCAATACATCAGCTACCTGCGGGCTGAGGGGTCAGAAGAGAAGTTGGCTGCAGATGATTTCTACGGGCTGCTGAAACTGTTTTCGGCTAAGATGGATCTCGGCTGGATGACGCCGGACCGGCGCGAGCTTTACAAGGCGGAATGGTCACGGTCCGGGCGGATGCGGGGCATGATCAACTGGTATCGGGCTTCGCCCCTGAAAATGCCTGAACCGGGCGTCGCTTTGACAGATGTTCCTGTGCTCTCCAAAGGACGATTGCAAGTGCGTTGTCCGCATCTGCTGATCTGGGGCGATGACGACACCGCCTTGCTGCCTGTCTGCATTGAAGGACTGGACGACTATGCTGCCGACCTGACCGTGCACCATGTCGAAGGCGCAGACCACTGGATTTGCCACCAGAAACCGGATGTGGTTGCGGGACTGATCCGGTCGTGGATAGAGCGGACTTCCGTCTAGCCTGCATTTTATGCCCGGGATGGCGTCTCACTTCGGGTGCGATTCTGCACCCCTGTTTCCGCTCAAAAGATCGGTTAGTATGTGGATCTTGAGAAGGAGCAACGCGATGCAACTTGGTGCGTTTTCACTCAGTCTGGCGGTCAAGGATCTGGCCGCTTCTCGGATTTTTTACGAGAAACTCGGGTTTACAGTGTTTGGCGGAGACGCCGAACAGGGGTGGCAGATCATGCACAATGGCGGCTGCGTCATCGGGTTGTTTCAGGGCATGTTCGAGAAGAACATGTTGACCTTCAATCCAGGCTGGAGCGAAACCGCCACGCCGCTTGAGCAATTCACCGATGTCCGGGAGTTGCAAAAGCAGCTCAAGACCAACGGGGTTGCTTTCGAGGCTGAAGCTGACGAGGCCGCGACCGGTCCGGGGAGCTTCCTGATCAGGGATCCCGACGGCAACCCGATCCTCGTCGACCAGCATCGGTGACATGGGCTCCCGTCAAGTCCGGCGTTTGATGCAGTTTCTGAAGACGCGCTTGCAGCCTGATTCAGAAAAGCACCCTATTTCCTTGTTTGTGTACGCATTCAAGCAAACGTGCATATTGAGTTTTTACGCACGTTACTCGATGAAACTCACACTGACGCCCGGCTTGACCATGTCGGCGAGTTCTTCCGCATCCCAGTTGGTCAGACGCACGCAGCCATGGCTCTGGGTCTTGCCGATGGCCGACGGTTCGGGCGTGCCGTGGATGCCGTAAGTCGGCTTGGACAGCGCCATCCACATAGTGCCAACAGGACCATTCGGGCCGGGCGGGACCTGCAGGATCTGGTCATTGTTACCCTGTTTGAAATTGATTTTCGGATTGTAGGTGTAGCCCGGATTGTGCGCCACACGTTCGATGGTGACTTCGCCGGAGGGAGAGGGCGTGTCGGTCGAGCCGATGGTCGCGGGATAGGCGGCCACCAACTTGCCGCCGGCATCATAGGCGCGAACCTGCTTGCGGCCCTTGTCGGCTATGATGCGGGTGACAACACCGGTTTTGCTCTTGCCTGTTGCCACGACCTTGATCTGGACGCCGGGCAGCGTGAAGTCGACATCCGGATTGAGCGCCTTGAGGTACTCCTCATCCATGTGGAAGCGTTCCGCCAGCATCTCCACGGTTGATGTGAAGGACAGGCGTTCCAGTTGCGCCTTTTCAGCATAGTCGGACGGTATCGAAGCAATGAACGGTCCGGCGGCGTCTTCTGCGGTGATGGTGTAGGTCGCGAACGCCAATTCGCCATCGGCTGCCAGACGGCTGACAATCAAATCGGTGTCAGCGGGGTCGAGCCGTTCGCCGGTTGCCTCAAACCACGAATCCAGCGCCTTGTTGACGTTTGAGCCCATGCGTCCGTCGATCACGCCGGGGGATATGCCGCTGCGGTCAAGATAGACCTGAAGGGCGGTCACTTGCGCCTTGGTCAGTTTTGGAGTCTTCGAGGCGGGTTGCACCTGCTGTTGGGGCGTTGACGGCTCTTCTGCCGCCGGCACTTCTATGATTTTCGGGCGGGTCGGCACGGTGCCGGTGGTTGGATTGAGGTCACGACGTTCGATGCGGGCGCGCGGTGCCTCGGGAAACTCGTCCCGTGAAGCCTGTTCACGAAGCGGCTGTGGCCGATCCGGAAACTGAGACGGTTCAATCCGGCGTTCCGCGCCACGTTGTCCGCCGCCGTTGCGCTCCTGGTATTGCCAGGCTGGGATCTCGAAACCGATCACCTGATCCCAGTTGTCGAGGAGCAGCCTGCGGCCTTGGGTGTCGGTGACGATGCGAACCGACCCGGCTTCCGGGATGTCGCGCATCAATTGACCATTCACGTCGACGACAACCATGCGCTGTCCCCGATGCTGGTCGGCAACGGCCGGGACAGCAGAGAACGTGCCCACGGTCATCAGTGCTGCGGCAAGGGCGGCTGCCCTGGGGCGGAATTGGAAAGTGGTCATCATGTGGTCAACCTGCGGCTTGAGCGACAATAGTGGAGACACCATTGCCAGAGTCTGCTGAATGCAAGCTGAACAAACGTCGCAAAACTGGCTTCAGTATGGCAAACCGATATAGTTTTCCGCCAAAGCGGTTTTCATCGCTTCAGATGCCAGCGTGTAAGCCAGTTCGGTCTCCGTGATCCGTGCATCGAATGGCGCCTGATTGGGGAAACGGTGTAGCATGGTCGTCATCCACCAGGAGAACCGCACGGCCTTCCAGACCCTTGCAAGGGCGCGTTCCGAGTAGGCATCGAGCAGAGCCGTGTCGCTGTCGAGGAAATGGCCGCGCAACCCCTCAAACAGGAAGTGAACATCGGAGGCTGCAAGATTAAGCCCCTTGGCGCCTGTCGGTGGGACGATATGCGCCGCGTCGCCTACAAGAAACAGGCTGCCAAAGCGCATGGGTTCGGCGACGAAAGACCGCAAAGGTGCAATCGACTTCTCAAATGACGGGCCGGTGACCATGGCTTCAGCGGTTTCCGGGGGGAGGCGGCGGCGCAGTTCACTCCAGAATTGCTCGTCAGACCAGGCCTCTATGCTGTCATCGGAATTGCACTGGATATAGTAGCGGCTGCGGGTGTTTGAACGCATGGAACACAGTGCGAAGCCGCGTGAGTGGCTGGCATAGATCAATTCATGACTGACCGGCGGAACATCGGCGAGAATGCCGAGCCAGCCGAAGGGATAGACCTTTTCGAAGGTACGAATGACAGTATCGGGCACCGAACGGCGGCTGGCGCCGTGGAAGCCGTCGCAGCCGGCGATGAAACGGCAATCGATGCGGACAGCTTCACCGTTGATGTGGCACGTCACATGTGGCTTGTCGCTGTCGAAATCGTGCAGTTTGACGTCAGCGGCTTCATAATGACTGATACCACCGGTTTGCGTGCGGCGTTCAACAAGATCCCGCGTGACTTCGGTTTGCCCATAGACCATGACATTCTTGCCGCCGGTCAGCTTGGCCAGGTCGATCCGATGCGTGTCATTTTCACAGGTGATGGCGAAGCCGTCATGCGGCAGACCTTCAGCATGCATGCGGGCGCCAGCGCCGGCTTCTTCCAACAGCTTCACGGTGCCTTGTTCGAGAACACCAGCGCGAACACGCGAGAGAACATGATCGAGGCTGGAGCGCTCCAGGATGATCGTTTCAATCCCGGCATTGTGCAGCAACTGGCCAAGCAGCAGGCCTGAGGGGCCGGCGCCGATGATGCAAACCTGAGTGGACATCATCTTCATGCGGGTTTTCCCAACTCTTGAATTGATCCGATCAGCGCTGAAGCCGCCGTCAGACTGGCCGCAGCGGTTTCGCACATTTGCGGCAGGATCATCCATTCCAGCATCCAGGCGGCGCCGGAGCGCTCCAGTTCGTGGACCTGCGCGTGATGCATGCCGGATACAAGCGTGGCGTTGAAACGCGCCAGAGTGACCAGACGTTCGGCGGTGACCGGGTTTTGCTTGTGCGGCATCGCGGAGGACGAGCCGCCTCCGGATAGTTCGATATCCTGGTTGCCGCGCAGCGCCATCAGCGCCACGTCCTGGCCGATCTTGCCAAGCGTTCCGGTCAGTTCGGACATCCAGTTTGCGTGGGCGAGAACCGGGCTGCGGGCCGAGTGCCAGCTGTGGCCCGGCCAGCGCAGGCCGAGTTCGAACGCAATTGTTTCGGTCACGGTCCCGGCGTTGTCGCCCAGAGCCTGAAGGTCACCGACCGCGCCGCCGAACTGAAGCAGGCGCGTCTGGTCGCCAAGCTCGGGCAATCGGTCATGCAGGGATTGCAATGGCTGCCGCCAGGTGGCGATGCGGTCAGCCGCGTGAAACGGGATGGCGGGCTGCATCCGGGTAATGGCCTGAAGGTCGTTGCCGCCATTGCGGGCAGAAAGTCCGGCCAACAGACCCAGCAGCGTTTCGAGCCGTTTGGCGAGGAGGCGGTTTGTCGCGGCCAGCGCTTCTATCGTCGCGGTGTCCATCAGATCCTGGCTGGTTGCGCCATGATGCAGCATGGTTTTTGCCGGACTTGTTACATGGGCGCGCAACTGACGCACATATTCGGGCACCGGAACACCGTCGCGGACACCGGCTTCAGCGATTGCCGTGCCGTCCGGTTCAAAGCCGGCGATCTGTTCGACCAGATGCGTTGCGTCTTCAGGAGTAACCAGACCTGCCTTGGCAAGCCCTCTTATAAGGGCCTGCTCAAAACGGCAGAAGCTGGCGAACAGCGCGTCGTCGGAAAACGTCTCAGCAATGTCGTTGTCCGCGAAGAGGCCTGCAGTCCATGTCTGTCCGCCAGCTTTCATCTCAGACCCGTTCGAGAGCGATGGCAATGCCCTGGCCAACGCCGATGCACATGGTGGCAAGCGCCAGCTTTTCATTGCGGATGCCAAGTTCAAGGGCGGCTGTGCCGGTGATGCGGGCACCGGACATGCCGAGCGGGTGGCCGAGCGCGATGGCGCCGCCATTGGGGTTGATGTGATCGGCGTCTTCCTGGAGCCCAAGCTGGCGCAGGACGGCAATGCCCTGGCTCGCGAAGGCTTCGTTGAGTTCGATCACGCCGAAATCGGATGGCTTGAGGCCGAGGCGCGCGCAGAGTTTCTGCGACGCAGGGGCCGGTCCGATACCCATGATGCGTGGCTCAACACCGGCGGTGGCGCCGCCGAGGATGCGGGCAATCGGGGTGAGGCCGTGCTTCTTTGCAGCCGCTTCGCTGGCGATGATCAGGGCTGCCGCACCATCATTGACGCCGGAGGCGTTGCCGGCTGTGACGCTGCCGCCAGAACGGAACGGGGCCTTGAGTTTTGCCAGCTGTTCGATCGTGGTCTGCGGGCGAGGGTGCTCGTCCGTGTCCACGACAATCGGATCGCCCTTGCGCTGCGGGATATTGACGGCGACGATTTCCTTGGCGAAACGACCGGATGCCTGCGCCTTGCCGGCGCGGGTCTGGCTTCGCAGGGCAAAGGCATCCTGGTCGGCGCGGCTGATGTTGAAGTCCTCGGCGACGTTCTCGCCGGTTTCGGGCATCGAATCGATGCCGTACTGGGCCTTGAGAGCCGGGTTGACGAAGCGCCAGCCGATGGTGGTGTCGTAGATTTCAGCGTTACGCGAGAACGCCGTATCAGCCTTGGGCATGACAAATGGCGCGCGGGACATGCTTTCGACGCCGCCGGCGATGATCAGTTCAGCTTCGCCGGAGCGTATGATCCGCGAGGCCGCCAGAACCGCGTCCATGCCTGAACCGCACAGGCGGTTGATGGTCGTGCCGGGCACAGAGACCGGCAGTCCTGCGAGTAGAGTGGCCATGCGCGCGACATTGCGGTTGTCTTCGCCTGCCTGGTTGGCACAGCCATAGTAGACTTCTTCGATCGCGTCCCAGTCGACACTTGAATTCCGGTCTTTCAATGCCCGCAACGGCACCGCACCGAGATCATCGGCGCGAACACTGGAGAGGGCGCCGCCAAAGCGGCCAATCGGGGTGCGGACATAATCACAAATGAATGCTTCGGCCATCAGGCTGCTTCTCCAGATTTGCCGCCGGAATGGGCGGCTTTGGTGCGGGCATTGAGATCGCGCAGCGTTTTCAGCTCGATCCCGGTAGGCGCCGGGGTCTCTTCAACAGCTTCGGCGAACCGCACTGTCCAGCCACATTCGGCCTGGACCATTTCGCGAGTCACGCCGGGGTGCAGGGAGACCACGGTGAACTCACGTGTTACCGGATCGGGCTTCCAGACCGCAAGGTCTGTAACCATTAGTGTTGGTCCCTTGGTGGTTATACCAAGGCGCTCGCGGTGATCTCCGCCTTCACCGTGACCGAAGCTGGTGAAGAAGTCGATCTTGTCGACCATGGCGCGTCTGGACTGTTTGAGCGTGATGAAGATCTCGCCGCAGGACGAGGCAATTTCAGGCGCCCCGCCGCCGCCGGGCAGGCGGGTTTTGGGGTGCTCGTAATCGCCGATCACCGTGGTGTTGATGTTGCCGAAGCGATCGATCTGCGCCGCGCCGAGAAAACCGACAGTAACGCGTCCGCCCTGCAGCCAGTAGCGGAACATCTCGGGCACAGAGACAGTGGTGACTGCGGTGTCGCAAAGTTCGCCGTCGCCGATGGAGAGCGGCAGGACTGTCGGAGCGGTTCCGATGGTGCCGCTTTCATAGATCAGGGTCACATCGGGCGCATGGGTCAGGCGCGCAATGTTGCAGGCAGCAGACGGTGCGCCGATGCCGACAAAGCAGACATCGGTGTTCTTCAACGCACGGGAGGCGGCAATGGTCATCATCTCGTTGGGGGTGAAGTCTGTCTCGCTCATGCCGCGCTCCTGAGATGTTTAATCCGGTCGGCGAAATCTTCCGGCTTGGCATCAAGAACATTGTCCTTGATCCAGGCGATAAAAGTGCCTCGTTCTGCCGCGATCTTGTCCCAGGCTATGTAGCTGGCGTTGTCGCGGGAATAATAGCCATGAGCGTAGGAGGGATGGGCGCCGCCCGGAACGAGGCAGATCGCTGTCACCGTCCAGCCTGGCAATACGCAGGCATTGGGGTGTGCCGAGAGATCATCAACGATCTCCTCGACAGTCACAATGGAGCGTTTGGCGGCCAGAACCGCTTCTTTCTGCACTCCGACAATGCCTTCGATCAACACATTGCCCTTTCGATCGGCCTTCTGGGCGTGGATGAAGCTGACGTCAGGACGAATGGCTGGAACAGCTGCCAGTTCCTCGCCCGTGAAAGGGCAGGTCACCGAGCGGATGTTCGAATTGACGTTGGCCAGGCCCGCGCCCTTGTAGCCTCGGAAGGTGGCAAACGGCAGGCCGGCAGCCCCCGCCTCATAGGCGTTGGCCATGGCGGCGTGGGAATGCTCTTCGATCTCGATGCGGTTCGGCCAGCCGTTTTCGACTGAATCGCGCAATCGCCGGAGCAGACCGACGCCGGGATTTCCGGCATAGGAAAAGATCAGTTTGCGCACCGCGCCCACACCAATCAGCTGGTCGTAGACGACATCCGGGGTCATGCGGACAAGCGTGAGATCCTTGATGCCCTGGCGGATCGCCTCATGCGCGCTGGCGTGCGGGATGAGATGGGTGAAGCCTTCGAATGCGGCGGTGTCACCGGAGTTCAGATTCTGCGCGACAGCTTCGGGCAGCGTCATGAATTGCGCCATGATTGATTTCTCTCTCAGATGTCGAAGAAGACGGTTTCGAGCGGGCCTTGCAGGTGGATGTCGTGGCTGTATTTGCCGTTGCCGCCCTTGGCGAGCAGTGTCGCCTTGCGGTCACGGTGCTCGAAACTTCCCAGGACGGGGTCGGCCGCATTGGCCTCGGCTTCATCCTCGAAGTAGATGCGGGTGTTGAGGCCGAGATTGATGCCGCGCGCCACGATCCAGATGTTGATGTGCGGTGCCTGCATGCGCCCGTCAGGAAAGGGAACCGGGCCGGGCTTGATTGTCTCAAAACGGAAATGTCCGGTTTGAGCATCGGCAGCACAACGCGCCCAGCCGGTAAAAGCAGGGTCGGCGGTTCCACGCGGCTCGGCAGGGCTGTTGTGCAGGCCATCGGCATCGGCCTGCCAGATTTCCACCAGAACGTCGCTGAGAGGAGTTCCCGAGCCGTCGAAAACCCTGCCTTCCAGAGTGATCCGCTCGCCCTTGGTCTTGTCATTGACCATCGCGATGCCGAGGTCCTGATTGTAGACCCCTGCGATGCCGCTGAAATTCGGTGTCAGACCGATATGGACATAGGGACCTGCGGTTTGTGACGGGGACTCTTTGAGTGGGTAAAGCGGATTATGTGTCGCCTTGTTCATGTCAGTTGCCCTCCAGACGGTTTTCGAACAACGTCGAACGGCTGCCGCGAAGAATGACGTCGAACCGGTAGGTCAACGAGTCCATGGGAGCCGATGCGTCCATGTCGAGCCTTGCGACCAGGGTTTCGATGGCAGCAGGGTCATTGATGGTGCGCACGATCGGACAGCGCGAAATCAGCGGGTCGCCTTCAAAGTACATCTGGGTGATGAGGCGTTGGGCGAATGCCTGGCCGAAGACCGAGATATGAATGTGCGCCGGACGCCAGTCATTGGGGCCGTTGGGCCAGGGGTAGGGGCCTGGGCGAATGGTGCGGAAAGCGTAAGAGCCGTCATCACCGGATATGGTGCGGCCACATCCGCCGAAATTCGGATCAAGCGGCGCCAGATAGCCGTCCTTCTTGTGACGGTAGCGTCCACCGGCATTGGCCTGCCAGAATTCGAGCAGGACGTTGGGGACAGGTTGTCCGCGTTCGTCCAGCACCCGGCCCTGCACGACGATGCGTTCGCCAATGGCGCTCATGCCGGGCTGGGCAAAATTCAGCGTCATATCATTGTCGAGTGTGCCGATGATGTTGTGCCCAAATGCCGGGCCGGTGGTTTCAGACAAGGTGTTGGGGAAGGCGACCAAAGGACGCTGCGGCGAGCGCAGAACCGAGGATTTATAGCCCGGGTCGTAGGCCTTGGGATGCCAGGACCTGTCGCGGGGGAAGTAATGTGCCGTTTGCGGCCGACTGTTCTTCATGGTTTCGATCCTCCCGATGCGGATTTCATCTCATCCAGGGTCCGCTTGGCAATGCGGAATGCCGTGTTGGCCGCCGGTACGCCAGCATAAATTGCCACATGCATCAGTGCCTCGCGGATATCGTCTTCGGTCGCGCCGGTGTTGGCTGTGGCGCGGACGTGCATTGCAACCTCTTCCTCATGACCAAGAGCCGCCAGCAGTGCGATGGTGACAATTGACCGGTCGCGCTTGCTCCAATTCGGTCGAGACCACAGGCCTTCCCAGGCGCTTGCGGTAATCAGCTCTTGAAACGGGGCGTCAAAGGATGTCTTTGCCGCGATCGAGCGGTCGACATGGGCGTCGCCCAGTACCGAGCGGCGTGTCTGTTCGCCCTTGGATTTAGCTTCCACTCGAGATCCTCCCTGCCTAAATCATGGATCACTTTACATATTGGAATGGAAATGAATAATGATTTTTTGACGCCCTACTAATCGCGGAACTGGTATGGATATATCTCGACGCATCAAAATCCGGCATCTGGAAGCCTTTGTCGAAGTGGCGCGCCAGAAGAGTGTCGGCCGCGCGGCGATCACCCTGTCGCTGACCCAGCCGGCGGTGACGCGGACAATACGCGAGCTTGAACAGATCGTCGGGGCGGCTTTGATCGAGCGGGATGGCCGGGGGATCCGGCTGTCGCATCAGGGCGAAGTGTTTCTTTCGCACGCCGGTTCCGGACTGGCCGCGGTGCGTGGCGGGATCGCGGCCCTTGCCAACGTCGCCACCGTGGCGGGCCCTCCGGTGCGCATCGGTGCGCTGCCGACAGTCTCCGTCACCATCATGCCGGGCGCAGTGGTGGATTTCCTGGCTTCGGGATTGAAGAGCCCGCTCAGGGTGACGACCGGCGAGAACCGGGTGCTTCTCGACCAATTGCGCAAGGGCGATCTCGATCTGGTGATGGGACGAATGCCGGCGCCCGAGAACATGACAAGCCTGCGTTTCGAGCCGCTTTACCGCGACCGGGTGGTGTTCATCGTTCGCAAGATGCATCCGCTTTCGGATCAGAGGCAGGTGGCGGCGGATATTCTCTCCCGCTACCCTGTTCTTGTTCCCCCGGCAGGATCGATCATCCATCCTTTCGTCGAGCGAGTGATGCTGGAGCAGGGCATGGCTCCTCCCGTCCAGGCGGTGGAGACGGTGTCCGACAGTTTTGGCCGCGCCTTCCTGCGCTCCACCGACGCCATCTGGATCATTTCACGCGGGGTTGTGGCGGCGGAACTGGGGTCGGGGGAGTTTGTCGAATTGCCGATCGACACCGGTTCGACGATGGGGGCGGTGGGGTTGATTACCCGCGAGGTGGACCGGCCACATGATGCGGCGCTGTTCTTTGCCGATATCCTGAGGCGGCGGACGGTGCAGGTGGTATGATGGATGCACAGCTCAATACACCGAATCTGGTCAAAAATGTTGACGAACGCCATCGTTCCTGAAATCACAATTCAACTGTATCAGGTAATGCCTTTATGCCAATCGGTTTGGTGGTTTTACTGAACCATCAGCGCCGGACATCCAGCTTACAGGGGCAGTTTTTTACATCCTTTGAAAGGATAGCCAAGCAGTATGATCGACGTCCCCAAAGAACCGCGTGATGCCGACGAAGAGCCTTTAAAGCAAGCTGTTCCACCTGCTGCTCCAGGGCTGGGCGAAGCAACCCGTCTGTTCGCCGCTGCACTTTGGCGAGAACTGATCCGCTTGTTTGCGGGCGTTGCCAGAGCATCGCAACATGGGGTCGCGTGGATGGCGCATGCGGCCAAGGTCACCTCAAGAGCGGCGAGGGCCGGAGTGCATGGGTTGGCAAGCGCCTATCGACGGCGAACTGTGGCGGGCAGCTCTAAGGAAACCATTGATCAATCCGGCACAGTCAACCCCGACGACGGAAACGCGGTCAGACCCTTCAAGGTTCTTCGATCAAGTTGGGCGAACCATCCAATCGGAAGTGCAGTGATCGGGTTTGCCGCACTTGTCTGTTTGGGGCTGTCCATCACACTCGTTGCCGCCTTCATGACACTGCCCGACCTTGAGGAAGTGCAGGCGGGCGCGGAGAACCAGATGGTGTTCGCGGATGCGGATGGCAACCCGTTGATTGCCCGCGGCAGCGTGCCCTCGAGCTATGCCGGCCCCGAGAAAATTCCTGATGTGCTGCGCGACGCGGTCGTAGCAATCGAAGACCAGCGGTTCTTTGATCATGGCGGACTGGATTATCGGGCGATCCTGCGGGCCGGGGTGAGCAATCTGCGAGCGGGCAGAATCGTCCAGGGCGGAAGCACACTGACCCAGCAATTGGTCAAGATCTCCTATCTTCAGCCCGAACGGACCTTCCGGCGCAAGCTGCACGAGGCGGTTCTGACCCAGCAACTGGAATGGCGGCTGAGCAAGCAGGAAATCCTCACCCGCTACCTCAATTCGGTGTATCTGGGGACTGGCGCCACCGGCATGCCCGCCGCCGCGCAGGTCTATTTCGAGACCGACATTTCGGACCTGACACTTGCCCAGTCGGCGGCGCTTGCCGCGATGATTCGCGCACCCAGCGCAGTTAATCCGTTTTCCAACCTTGAGCGGCTGCGAGAGCGGGCCGCGCTGGTGATCGACCTGATGCTCGACCAGGGCCGGATCGATAAGGGGGCGGCAAATGCCGCTCGCGCCGAACTGGCCTCGATGGCGCCGGAACGCGCGACCGCCAGCTATGGCAGCTGGTTCACCGACTGGGTGGTGAAGCAGGCGGACAAGCTCTCGAGCAGGTTCGACGGCGTCGTCACACTGCGCACCACACTTGACCCCAAGATACAGACGTCCGCGGAAGCTGCAGTGAAGGCCATCCTCGAAGAAGCGGGCAGCACGGCTGAAGCGGCGTTGATTTCCATGACCCCATCGGGCGAGATCGTGGCCATGGTCGGGGGGCGGGATTATTCCCAGTCCCAGTTCAACCGCGCCACAGATGCGCTGCGGTCTCCCGGCTCGACGTTCAAAACCTTCGTTTACCTGACGGCGTTGTCGCAGGGCCTTTCTCCGGGCGATCGGATCGACGATGCACCCATCGACATCGATGGCTACCGGCCAGAAAACTTCGGCGGCCGTTTTCGCGGCAAGGTCAGTCTGGCCGAGGCATTCGCCCGCTCCTTGAACGCCGCCAGCGTCAGACTGGCAATGGCCGTCGGACTCGACCGCGTGATCGAAACCGCTCGGGCGCTTGGAATCGAGGCCGAGCTGAGCGAAACGCCCGCGCTAGCACTGGGAGCATCAGGCGTCACGCTTATCGATATGGTCGAAGGGTATGCAGGTATTGCCAGCGGTATCATGCCGGTTGTGGGCCGCGGCATCAGTGGCATCAGTTCCGGCGAAGACGGCAGTTATTTCAGCTTCCGCTATCCCGAACCACCTCTGACCGATACCACTCAAGCCCTGCTGTCGGCTCGGGACGACATCACCAACATGCTGGCATTGGTGGTCAGTGACGGTACCGGTCAAGCCGCCCAGCTGCCTGGGGGAGCTGTCGGCAAGACGGGAACCAGTCAGGATTACCGCGATGCGCTTTTCATCGGCTGGAACGGCAGCCTGGTCACCGGCGTCTGGGTCGGCAATGATGACAACACACCGATGGACGGCGTCACCGGTGGCGCGTTGCCGGCGCGAATTTGGCAGGCCTTCATGACTGCGGCGGCTACATCCGCACCTGCGCAAGCCACCAGTGAGCGAGCGACACCGGAGCCAGTCGCGCCAAGCTGCAACATATCAGCCTGTGAGCGGTCCTATCGGTCGTTCCGCGCCTCCGATTGCACCTATCAACCCTATCGCGGCAGGCGAAAGCTCTGCAGCCGCTAGTAAATGTGCGGCGCCGGGAGCAAGTTTGATCTTGAGGAGATTTAGGTAATATATCCTCACAGGCAGGAACAACACGTCCGTTCGCGGGTTGTTGCGGTGATGAACCAAAGGATATCACAATGAGACTACTCTTGGTGACAACCGCACTTGCCCTGGCCTTCCTGCCTGCAGAAACCGCGTTGGCAAAAAAGAACAAGGCCAAGCACGGTGGTAAAGGCGTCGTGGCGGAGTTAAACGGATGCCCGCCCGGTCTGGCGAAAAAGAACAACGGTTGCCGTCCTCCAGGCAAGCTGAAAAGAAAAGTTAGGCAAGGCAGTGCTGGCGACAGTGCGGTACACCGTAGCGACAAAACACAGCCCCAACTGAATGTGATCCAGAATGAGGCCGGGGAGGCGAAGAGCCGCTCCCTTGGTCCGCAAGTTACCCAGCGAAATGCTGTATCTGCAAAAATGCCCGACTTCGTCACTCTTGTGTCAGGAGAACGTCTGGCCGTGGGCAGCCGGCTCGAACCAGGATATCGCCAACAGTTCCGGGTGATCGATAACCCCGGACTGTTTGGTCTTGCGCCCAACGTCGGCAACCGCAGCTATCTCCGGATCGGCGAAACTGCCGTGCAGGTCGATGATGATACACGGGAGGTAGTAAGCCTAACTGCATTAACCGGTGTGTTGATCAAATAGACTGCCGCAAACATATTGTGATTTTCGTTTCTTTCGTTTTAAACTGGTTGCGAAACCAGAGACCTTCGGAAAACGATGCTTATGTACCTCGCGCCGCGCCATTCTGAAATCATCGACCTTGCAAGATCCGAAGGAAGGGTTCTGGTTGATGATCTGGCCGCCCGCTTTGATGTGACACCGCAGACCATCCGCAAGGATCTCAACGACTTGTGCGAGCGGCAGTTGTTGATGCGTATTCACGGAGGTGCGCTTATTCCGTCAAGCACCCAGAACATGGAATACGCGCAACGCGGCCAGATTGCCGCTGAGGAGAAACAGACAATCGGAACCGCTTCGGCTGCTCTGATACCTGACAACGCATCGCTGTTCATTAATATCGGGACAACCACCGAAGCCGTCAGCCAGGCTTTGTTGCGTCACGGGCGGCTGATGATCATCACCAACAACATCAATGTTGCCAACCGGATGCGACCCTACACCCAGTTCGAAGTGGTTATTGCCGGGGGTGTGGTGCGCGCGTCGGATGGGGGTGTCGTCGGGGAGGCGGCTGTGGATTTTATCCGCCAGTTCAAGGTGGACTACGCAGTGATCGGCACATCGGCCATCGACCCGGACGGCGCTCTGCTGGATTATGATTTCCGCGAAGTCAAAGTGGCGCAAGCCATCATTGCCAATGCGCGCCACGTGATCCTGGTGGCCGACTCGACCAAATTCGAGCGTACCGCTCCGGTTCGCATCGGCCATCTCGAG
>Ga0209344_10002813_pt1 | contig 18485 bp, 19 predicted proteins | sample Cruoilmetagenom6_FD_187293 | JGI IMG/M metagenome (GOLD analysis project Ga0209344, IMG submission 187293) | Oil polluted marine microbial communities from Coal Oil Point, Santa Barbara, California, USA - Santa Barbara Oil Seep Sample 6 (SPAdes)... | ecosystem: Environmental > Aquatic > Marine... | reverse complement strand
GCATTAAGGAAAGCTTACTAGGACTGATGCATCGATTATACGCTTAAAAGGATTTAACAAAGGCAACACCAAACACAGTTGCAGTGTCACCATCGATAGAGTCAATAGCAATGGTGGGCGCAACGCCAAATCCAGCCAAGTGAAAGTCATAGTTCACTGAAACTCTAGTCAGGCTAGCTTTATGGCCATGAGCACCACCCACTTTTTCTTTGCCAAAACCAACACCGACTCTTAACTCTTGCCATGGATGTAAATATAAGGAGACAAGAGCAACACTAGTACCGTCACCATGATGTGCGTCGTTGGTTTTTTCAACCACACCACCAACACCCCACTGATGTGAAAATTTATACTCATATTCTAATCCATAGGTAAAATCAGTATCGCCATCAAATGTTGTTGTGCCAACAAACAGTGCGGGAAAATGGTGATGATCAGCTGATGATGCGTAGCTAACCCCAGAGGAAAACACTAAACTAGCCAGAGCTAATGCTAAAAGTTTCATATTACTGACACCTTATATTTGATGGTTACTTAATGCTATTGACTAAATTTATAGTGTTAATAGCACTTCAATAGGTGTATTTATTTTAACACTACTATATTAACTAGCTATAGCATTTTTAAGTGTAATATAGTTTGTTTTTTATGCCTTATTGTCGACAAAAGCGCTTAATTATCACTGGTGATAAGAGTTACTCTTGTTGCTAAAAATACGCTGCTAGCATTGCTGAGCAGTTGTTAAATGCAATCAGTTCTGCATCTCACAGAAACACAGGCATGCTTTACAAACGAGTCCAACTCCCTTTACTCAAAACACCATCCATCACAAGCTTGACATAATATGTCAAGCTTGCTACTTTGATTACATCCTTGTTAATGTCTAGTTAATAATGCAATCATCATAGAGGTGGTAATGGACTACATACTATTTTTCGAAACTTGGCTCATCCTTGCTATTTTATTCGCCTGTTTGGAAATTTTTGTCCCTGGCGGCATTCTACTAAATTTAGGCATAGCCTCACTGCTCGTCGCCATCGGCGTGCAACAACAAATTCTCGATACTTGGGTATTAACCTTAACCACGTGGTTTATCCTCGCAACACTGTTACTGATCTTAGTTTACTTTATTACCGAACGCTTTTTCCCCGGCGAAACCACAGTAGAAAATGTCTTTGAAGAGCTAGACATATATGGAAAAACCGTCAAGGTTGTAGCTCAAATCGGCCCTGGCACACAAGCGGGTAGAGTTGAATTTCAAGGCACAACTTGGTCTGCGCTAGGCGACGGCTCTATTATTCCAGCCGGCAGTCAAGCCTCGATTGTCTGTAAAGAAAATATTTCTTTAGTGGTTGAAGCCAGCAAATAATTTTATATAACAACCAATAAAAACCTTAAAGTTAAGTCGGAGAATACCTATGTTAGCTACTGTTACCTTTGCTTTACTCATCTTGCTGTTTATTGTGGTGAAGCTGGTGCTGATCGTACAAATGAAAGAGCTATGTGTCATTGAGCGCCTGGGCAAGTTTCGCGCGGTTTTACAGCCGGGCTTACACTTTTTAATTCCGTTTATTGATCGCGTTGCCTATCGCCATGAAACCCGTGAACAAGTGCTTGATATACCAGCGCAAAGCTGCATTTCTCGCGACAACATTCAAATCAATGTTGATGGCTTGGTTTATATTCAAGTGATGGATGGCGCTAAAGCCAGTTACGGTATCGAAGATTATCGTCGCGCCAGCATCAATTTAGCGCAAACCACCATGCGCTCGGAAATTGGTAAGTTAAACCTAAGCCAAACCTTTTCTGAACGCGATACGTTAAACGAAACCATAGTACGTGAGATTGATAAAGCCTCAGATCCTTGGGGTATCAAAGTGTTGCGCTACGAGGTACGCAATATCACGCCATCTGAAAATGTTATCCATACCCTCGAAAAGCAAATGGAAGCTGAACGGCAAAAGCGCGCTGAAATTACCTTAGCGGAAGCGGAAAAAGAGTCGACGATTAATCTATCTGAAGGTCAGCGCCAAGAGGCCATTAACTTGTCCGAAGGTGATAAACAAAAGCAAATTAATGAGGCGCATGGCCGAGCTCAAGAAATTGCCATTCTGACCCAAGCATCCGCGGAAGGCATTAATTTAATCGCCAAAGCGGCTGCTTTACCGAGCGGCGATCAAGCGATAAAAATGCGTTTATTAGAGCAATTTATTGCTCAGACTGGCAGCATCCTGAAAAATGCTGACGTGTCGATCGTGCCCAGTGAAGTGGCAAAATTAGAAGGTTTTTTCCAAGGTATGGATAAAGTGACACAAAATATGCAAGGAGCAAAATCATGATAGCACTTGATGCAAACACCATAGATTTAGCGGTATTGGCTATTTGGGCATTTATCTTTTTATTTTTAGCGGTTAAGTTTTTCCAAGCAATTTGTTTAGTGCCAACAAAGTCGGCCTATGTGGTTGAACGGTTAGGAAAATATCGCTGCACCTTAGATGCAGGCTTCCACTTACTACTGCCCTTTATCGATCGCGTCGCTTTTATTCAAGACCTGAAAGAAGAAACCATAGAGGTGCCGCCACAAGAATGTTTTTCCAAAGATGAGGTCAATGTTGAAGTTGATGGCGTTATTTACATCCAAGTCATTGACGCGGTAAAAGCCAGTTATGGCATAACCGACTATCGCTTCGCTGCTATGCAACTTGCCCAAACCACCACACGCTCTGTTATTGGTACCTTAGAATTAGACCGCACCTTTGAAGAGCGCGATATTATCAGTGCAAAAGTGGTTGAGGTACTTGATAATGCGGGTGAAAGCTGGGGCATTAGAGTCCATCGCTATGAAATTAAAAACATTACGCCACCCGTTACTGTGCGTAATGCCATGGAAATGCAGGTCAATGCCGAACGTGAACGCCGCGCCATTTTAGCGAAAAGTTTAGGCGATAAAGCCAGTCGTATTAATCGCTCAGAAGGCCAAATGACTGAGCTCATAAATTTATCGGAAGGCGAAAAGCAGCGCAGAATTAACTCGGCGGAAGGTAAGGCAGCGGAAATATTAGCCATTGCTCAAGCCACTGGTGATTCAATCAGTAAATTAGCACAAGCCATAGAACAACCCGGAGGCCAACAAGCGCTTGATATGCAACTAAGTGAACAGTACTTACAGCAAATGAAAGGCTTAAGTCAGGCTTCAACCAAGGTAATCTTGCCAGCAAATCTACTTGATTTTAAACAGTGGTTAGCAACAGCAGGCATTCACAATAAATCCTAACTTTCTCTACTTGAACCTACGCTAAACGCAAAAACCCGAACGCTAATCGTTCGGGTTTTTCATGCTACTCACGTTTATCTTGAAACTGCTAACCGAGCGACTTGTGGCTTAAATCAGCACAAAGGCGATGGCGGCAATTAAAAGTACTGTACAGCTAAGCCATATTTTAACCGACGTTTTAACTTGCTGAGTGTTATTGCACTGTCCTAGCTTGCTCACCATTAAGAAAAAGCCTGTTGTTAACAAGGCAATAAAAAAATGTACTTGAATGGTCTGAAGTTGACTATTTTCCTTCCAGAGAAAAACTGGCCCGCTATAATTGACGTAAAATAAATTTAATACTGAAACGTGTGCCCAGACCACAAAAAACAATAATACTATTTTATATTGGTAAATCGCTTTCAATGTTTTTTTAATGACGTGCTTTGCCATAAAATCTTCACCTTTTTTTATTACTGGCTCAGCACTTATCTAAGCAAGCTGATAGACTTATGCATTAATGTAAACGCCTGAGGCCCACTTTACTAAATCGTCATAGACATAGCTATAGTGTAATTTTTGACGTAGTTTTTCACCAACAACTTGTTTACCGGCACAGTTAACATGCTCTGGCTCAAAACGCGGTGTTGTTAGGCCTAGCGCTTTAGCGGCGACTTGATAATAACTTTTTCGATCAACCTTAGTGCCACTCACCACGTTATATATGTTTGATGATTGTTTAGAGGATTTGGCAATCAACAATTTAATAATATTAACCACATCAGTTTGATGGACTAAGTTAACTTGTGCGCTTGCCCCGGTAAAAACCCGATCAGATCGTAAGAACTTACCTGGATGACGGTTTGGCCCCACTAGGCCCGCTAAACGTAAAATATCAACTTGCTGAGAAAATTCCTGCACGGCTTGCTCTGCAGCGACTAATGTTGCAACTTTTTCAGCAGCTAAATTGAACGCTTGGTTTTCATCCACTTCACCAACGAGACCATTATAAATAGCGGTCGAGTTTAAGAAAATTATCTGTTTTGTTTCGCCAAGTTCCGCCAACTTAACCAGTTGCTGTATTTTCAAAGGGTAGTCGAGTTTGCCCTTTTTTAGTTGTGGCGGTATGGCAATGATTAACACCTCATGCTCAAACAAGGTGTTGTCGATGCCAAGCATACTCGCACTAAATTCTACCTTCTCGTCAACGGCCAAAGGTAACACTAAACGTGTCGCAGGGATCTTTAACTTCGTCAGTTGCTCTAGCGTTGACTTCGATTGGTAGCTCGCCAACACGGTAATATTTTCAGCCATTAAAGACTGAGCAAGCGCTTGCCCTAACCAACCACAACCTATGATACTGACACTCATAAGAGAACGCCTCCCAAAATAATCCTGCTTGTTAATGAAAATGGCTTAACTTTATTGACTACCAGATGATCGGTAGGCTTTAATCGACTCGACTACTTGACCCGCAATAGCGTTCGGTACCGGAATTGATAAATTATATTGTAATATCTTCCAGCCTTGCTCGGTTTTAATCAGTACCCCACTGCCCCGACAGCGACCATAATTTTTGTTTTCAAGTAATTCATCAAAAAAAGCGATGTTACTCGCTTGAGTGTATGTGATATGGCGCTCAACAGGCTGATATAACCAGCCTCGACCTTGATTAAAATAAGGCTTTACAAAGGCTGCAAACTCGCTTTTATTCCACCTTTCGCTGCTATCAGTACCAAGGTAGATAGCGTCTTTTGCCAGTAGCCCCATATATTGTTCATAATTCGCTTCTGCCGCCGCCTGATGAAAACTATCTAATACCTGTTCAAATTCGCCATTTGCCGTTGCCAAGCAACTGACAAATATCAAGCCTAATAGAACTTTATACATACTTACCTCCGCTTTTGATGAATAATAATCTTTTGAGATAACGCTATTTTAATTTCGATCAGCGTTAACGTTTAGCAATGGCGACATAGGATCCGGTAAATACCGCCACGACCTGCTCACCACAACACACTTCAACCTCAATGTTAAAGCGGGCATTTTTACCCTGTATTAAAGGCTCGGCATTGCCGGTAACTAAATTTAGCGATGTTCGCGCATTCGCCACACCTGCAAGAGGTGCAATATAACGAATATTACCTTGGGCTAAGACGATATCAGCTTGGTGTGATAGCGACTGTAATGCAAAATATACCCAGCCCCACCCCGTCAGGGTAGCCAGAGTATAAATGCTACCGGCAAACATTGTATCGTGTAGGTTTTTATTAACTGTGGGGTCGCAATTGGTAATCAAGGACTGCTGATCAAAGTAACAAATATTGATATTCATGACTTTACTCAACGGGATAGTTTGATGCCAAATTTGTTGTAAATTATCTGCCAGCTTAGCTAAATGCTCAGCTGAATTTTCGATGGTTTTAGTCATTTTATTATGACTCACTTCACCATATAGCGTATGAGAGTAGCCTTGATCAAGATAACCTAACTGCTGATAAAAGCCGATGACATTATCACGAGCGTTTAATTCAAGCGTTTTCACCCCCATTTGCGCCGCTACGCCTTCCAGCTCATTAATAAGTAACTTACCTATGCCTACCCCCCGATACTCGTCACTTACCGCCATATAACGAATTTGTGCCTGATCTTGACTATACTTGTGTAATCGCCCTGCGCCAATAATGTTATCCATATCGTCAACAACAACGCGATGGTATGATTGCGCTTCTAGCTCATCTTTTTCGCTACCCATAGGTTGCTGCCAAGGCTGACGTAAAATTTGCCAACGTAATTGGTAATATTGCTCTAGTTCGGCTTTATTTTTTGGTGCTCTACAGTGATACATTGTCTATTATTCTTAATCGGGTTAACTATATGATTTTCGGTTCTAATAACACGTGAAACTTGCTCGACATGTTAACCAAGGTCAACTAGTGTACCTGAGTAACACCGCAGACCAAATAACCATTAGTGAAAATAATCACTATCGTTGGTTAGTCTTTGATGACGTTATTCAAAGTGTTATGCATTTACGCAAACCTGAAAGGTTAACTCTCCCCCACCATTACGCCGCGTTAATGCCTTTATTATTCTTTAAACCAACAAATATTGTCGAACTTGGCTTAGGTGGCGGTAACTTGAGCCGGTTTTTAACTGCACTCAGCCCCAAGATACAAGTGCAAAGTATCGAGTTATCTCAAACGGTGATCAATTGTTTTCAAAAATACTTTAATCCACTACAACATCACATCGATATTAAAAACACAGATGCGCTATCTTTTCTAGAGCAAACAAGGGACTCATCAGCGTTTGTAAATGACTGGTTAATTTGTGATGTTTATCAACATCATGCTAATAGTTTTAAAAATAAGGTAGCGCTACTAACTGCACTAGTAGAGAATTTAGCTATCGATGGCTGTTTAACGATTAATTTACCTGACTTAGACGATCAGGAAATCAATCTTTGTTTGACTATATTAAGGCAACTACAAAGTAGCCATCATATTATTTACTTTCATATACCACGCTACCTTAATGTCGTTATCCACTTGCTGCCAAAGCCTTGGATGATCAATAACCTCAAGAAGCGCTCTAAGACAAGTTTTCTAGCACAGAGTCAATATCGTCGATGGCGATCATTTTTTAGCTACCACATGAGTGCTAACTAAAAATTCAATGGCCTAATTTATTAGTTAAGCTTGTAAATTAATGGTTACCGGTCCATCGTTTAATAACCTTACCTGCATGTCAGCACCAAATATGCCCGTAGGCACTTTAAAATCAAGCTCACGTAATTGCCGACAAAAAACTTGATAGAGTTCTTCACTCATTTTTGGCGATGCTGCACGGGTAAAACTAGGTCGCATACCTTTTGACGTATTGGCGGCAAGGGTGAATTGTGAAACGACTAAAATATCTCCTCCCACTTGCTTAACATTTAGGTTCATTTTACCGTTTTCATCGGAAAAAATTCGGTAACCGGCTACTCGCTCGGCTAAGCGCTTGGCTTTTGCCTCGGTATCTTCAGGTTCAATCGCTAACAGTACCAATAACCCCTGCCCTATCTCACCAACAATTTGTTTATCAACACTAACACTTGCTTCTGATACTCTTTGCAATAATGCAATCATTTACTCTCTACTGCCCTTTTCTTCTATAAAACTAGCCATAGTATCTGTTGCTTTACAGAAGCCATCAATAGTTTGTGATTCGAATCCGCCGTGACCTGCCTTAGGCAGTATTTGTAATTGTGCATTGGGCCATGCTTGTACCAGTTTGTCAGCGTAACGCAATTGACACACCATGTCATAACGACCATGTAAAATTATCGCTGGTATGGCTTTTATTCTATCAATGCTAGCTAAGATATAGCCCTCATCAATAAAACATTTATTAACAAAATAATGACTTGATACTTTCGCCATGCACAGCGCTTGATGAGGGTCTTCTATTTGCTGAATATCAATATTGTGGTGTTCAATGCTAGACAGCCTAAGTTCCCATAAAGACCAAGCTTTACTGGCTGCAATAGCGGCAATTTCATTACTGCCAGTCAGCACTTCATAATACCCCTGCAGCATGCTGTCGACATCAATATCGGGCAGTTGTTCGGTAAATTCTCGGTAATACTCTGGGAAAAAGCCCGACGCGCCATCCGGCCGATATAACCAGTCGTATTCAGCAGCTGTGCCTAGAAAAATCCCCCTGAGTATAAAGCCCAGGACAGTTTCTGGGAACTCAATACCGTACAGCAATGCCAAGGTCGTGCCCCATGAGCCTCCCGCCACTAACCAATGATCAATATTTAAATGTTTACGTATCGCGTCAAGATCAGCAACTAAATGGCCAGGGCTATTATCATTAATACTCGGTGATGGTTTAGAGCGCCCACAACCACGTTGGTCAAATAAAATGATACGATACTTTTCAGGATCAAAAAAACGTCGATGATTTTTACATGAGCCACTGCCAGGGCCTCCGTGTAAGTACACCACGGCAATACCCTCCGGGTTACCCGATTGCTCAAGATACAGTTGATGGCCATTTCCGACCTCAAGCCATTCTTGTTGGTAAGGGGCAATATTGGGAAATAGCAATCTTGACATTCACAGCTCCTTTAAACAATCTTTTCAGTTTAGTAGCCCAATTATAAAATAGCGACTTTGATATTTTGCTGATTAAATTATAATTTAATCAGCATCTTGCTGTGCAGATTCAGCTTTAATTTTGCTAGCAAAATCTTCTAAAGATACGGTAAACAAGGCGCCCACAAGTACCACCAACCAACTCAAATAAACCCATAAGAATAAAATAGGAATACTCGACAGTGCGCCATAGATAGCTTGGTAGGAAGGCAGTTGTGTCACATAAATAGCAAAACATTTTTTAGCAATTTCAAATAAAATAGCCGCAAGCGTTGCACCGGCAATGGCAAATCTAACGGGAATAACCTTATTCGGCACTACCATGTATAAAATGAAGAAAGCCGTTATCGAAGCAACCAAGGGTAATCCACGGACAAAAATATTGGTAATACCTAATAGGTCATAATCACCTAAAGAAACCAATGATATAATATATGAACTAATCACTAAGCTACTGCCAACCAGCACCGGCCCTAATGTTAACACCATCCAATACATTGAAAATGAGGTAATGACTCGACGCTTTTCTTCAACTCGCCATAACTTGTTTAAACACTTATCAATAGCCGAAATAAGCATCATGGCAAAAACAAATAATGCCGTAATCGCAACCGCTGACATTTTAGAGGCATTTTGCACAAAGCCACTAATATACTCTTGCACGACATCACCTGAAGCAGGGACAAAATTTTGATAAACAAAATTTTCAATTATTGTCCTAATTTCATAGAAAATTGGAAACGCTGTCATCACAGACAACATCACCACCATCAAAGGGACTAATGACATTAAGGTGACATAAGAGAGGTAGCCAGCCGTAACGTGAATGCGCTCTATTTTAAAATTATTAATAAATAATAATAAAAAACCCAACGCACGTTCGACATAGAGATGTTGCTTTAATTCTTCTAATTTCGGGAGCATATAAATTACTAGTTAGTGCCATTACCTTAATAGTAAGTCAATGGATAAAATAACGGTAGTGATAATATCAATAATTTTATCTTTCAAGCACTTATAATTAAGGTAATGAGCCCTATACCTGAACAGCATTAAATGTATTGCCGTTGCAAAATAGGCTAGCATGAAGGAACTTTGCATAAAGTCAGCTTTGCTTATCTCAATCTACAGTTCAGCTTTACAGCAAAATGATACCAATGAAATATCTAGGCTGCAGTTAATGTCTGATGCAAATTTGTTCGAAGCTTTCTTCAGGCCAATTTTCCAACTGATTAATTTCTGCTAACAAGGCTGATAACTGCTTAACGTGCTTAGGAGCAGCAGAGCCTTCTTCAAATAATTGACTTAACTGTTGTAATGTTTTCAGTTGTTCAGGAGACATGAAGAAATTTTCCTTTTTCTTTTATCATTAGTTATTATTTAACTTGCAGAGCTATTTAGCTAACTGAACACTTTTTACGATAGCAAACACAAGTATATTTTTTAGGTTTGTCGCGACCAACATTGATAACTTCATCATATAATTCGCGCTCTTCTAATTATTTAGTATTATTAACTACTGTATTTTCAAATAGACAATCTAGTTATGCCCACTTCCACTAACATTGCCTTTAACGCTGAAATGGCTAATAGCCTTGTAGCACTGAAATATAGCAGTTAATAAAACTTCTAAAAGGTAGCAAAGCACAATCGAGTGCTTTAATTTAAAAAATCACTATCGTCCTACTAGATAAAAACATAAATCATTGAATTTAAATAACTATATTAATATTATAGCCTAGGGGAGAAAATATCACTGTGCGATATTTGAGACATGTCTTACAAAAACTAGCTCTTCATTGTAAAAAAGTGTAAAAAAAACCACCTAAAGAGCTTCAGGTGGTTCTGTATCGTAATTAATTTATTTTACTATTTAGGAGAACGACCTTCACGTTTACGGTCAGTCTCTTTCAAGAACTTCTTACGTATACGAATACTCTCAGGTGTTACTTCTACTAACTCATCGTTATCGATAAATTCTAGCGCTTGCTCTAACGACATAATGATAGGCGGTGTTAACGTTTGTGCTTCATCAGTACCTGATGAACGAACGTTCGTTAACTGCTTGCCTTTAAGTGCATTTACCGTTAAATCGTTATCGCGGCTATGAATACCAATAACTTGACCTTCATAGATATCAATACCGTGACCAATTAACATACGACCACGAGATTGTAAGTTAAAGATCGCGTTAGTTAAGGCTTTACCGGTTGCGTTGGCGATCATTACACCATTTTTACGTTGACCGATTTCGCCGCCTTTATGAGGACCGTACTCAAAGAAGGTATGGTAAATCAAACCAGAACCAGAGGTTAACGTCATAAATTCAGTTTGGAAACCAATTAAACCACGACTAGGCATAATGAAATCCATACGGATACGACCCGTACCATCTGGTGCCATATCTGTTAATTCCGCTTTACGAACACCCATTTTTTCCATAATAGGTCCTTGATGCTGTTCTTCAACATCAATGGTTACGGTTTCGTATGGTTCTTGTAACTCACCATTAACTTCACGAATAATAACTTCAGGGCGAGAAACTGCTAATTCAAAACCTTCACGACGCATGTTTTCAATTAAAATACCTAAGTGAAGCTCACCACGGCCTGATACTTTAAATTTATCAGCATCTTCTAATTGCTCAACACGTAATGCAACGTTATGAATTAATTCTTTTTCTAAACGGTCTTTGATGTTACGTGAAGTAACATATTTACCTTCTTTACCACAAAATGGAGAAGTGTTTACTTGGAACGTCATGTTGATTGTTGGCTCATCAACAGATAGTGCAGGTAAGCCTTCAACTTCTGTAGGGCAACAAACGGTATCAGATATTTTTAATTCACCTAAACCTGTAATGGCAATAATGTCACCAGCAAAACCTTCTTCAACATCAAGTCGCTCTAGACCTAAGTAACCGAATACTTTACCTACTTTAGCATTATGTACGCCACCGTTTGCTAATTTTATGGTGACTTGCTGGTTTGGTTTAACGCTACCACGGGTAATACGACCAACACCAATTACGCCTAAATAAGAGCTGTAATCAAGTTGAGATATTTGCATTTGGAATGGACCGTCTGGATCCGCTGTTGGCGATGGCACTTCTTTAAGAATCGTATCAAATAAAGGTGTCATGTCTGTGCCAGTTTCGCCTTCTTCAAGCGTAGCCCAACCGTTGATTGCTGAAGCATAAACAACTTTAAAATCCAGCTGTTCATCGGTAGCACCCAAGTTATCAAACAATTCAAAAACTTGATCCATAACCCAATCAGGGCGAGAACCAGGCTTATCAACCTTATTAATGACTACAATTGGCTTTAAACCTTGAGCAAAGGCTTTTTTCGTGACGAAACGCGTTTGTGGCATCGGGCCTTCTTGTGCGTCAACAATCAGTAAAACTGAATCTACCATTGACATGACACGCTCTACTTCACCACCAAAGTCAGCATGGCCAGGAGTGTCTACAATATTTACACGGTAGCCGTTCCAGTTAATAGCCGTGTTTTTAGCTAAGATTGTGATACCACGTTCTTTTTCGATATCGTTAGAATCCATGGTACGTTCTTCTAGACCGCCACGGGCGTCTAGCGTACCTGATTGTTCTAATAATTTATCGACTAAAGTGGTTTTTCCGTGGTCAACGTGAGCAATAATTGCCACATTTCTTAATTTATCTAACACAGGCGTTACTCGCTGTTGCTATCGTTTATTGCTACATCGAGCAGATTAACGTATAGGGCTTCAATTGGGCGCGTATTGTACAGGATGAAGAATAACAAATACACCACCAAGCTAAAATATACCCAACAAAATAATATTCAGTTGCTATACTGGCAGGAGTCAAATTAGAGTATGTGCACCAGATTACAGCAAGCAATGCACAACAATGGTGCACAACAATTCAGCTACAAACTTTAAAGTCATATATATCAATGACTTTAGCTTTGGCACAGTATTCGCTTAAGCAGACACAACAAAATTAATTTTTTGAAATTTAAGAAATAACTACACTGGAGACTTTCAATGTCAAACGCAGTTTTAGATTTAATAAAAGAGCATGACGTCAAATTTGTTGACTTACGTTTTACTGATTCAAAAGGTAAAGAGCAACACGTTTCAATTCCTCATCATCAAGTGAACGAAGATTTTTTTGAAGACGGTAAAATGTTTGACGGTTCTTCAATTGAAGGTTGGAAAGGTATTGACGAGTCAGACATGGTGATGATGCCGGTTGCTGAATCTGCGGTACTTGACCCTTTTACTGAAGCGGTGACATTAAATATTCGTTGTGACATTCTAGAGCCAGCAACTATGCAAGGCTACAGCCGTGATCCTCGCTCAGTAGCAAAACGCGCTGAAGACTATATGCGTAGCACTGGCATTGCCGACACAGTGTTAATTGGCCCAGAGCCAGAGTTTTTCGTTTTTGATGATGTCCGTTTCCATACTGATATGGCTGGCTCATTTTATAAAATTGATGATAAAGAAGCAGCTTGGAACTCAGGTACTGAATACGAAGAAGGTAACATGGGCCATCGCCCAGGTGTAAAAGGCGGTTATTTCCCAACTTCACCAGTAGATTCATCACAAGACTTACGTTCTGCCATGTGTTTAGTGATGGAAGAAATGGGCTTAGTGGTTGAAGCACATCACCACGAAGTTGCTACTGCTGGCCAAAACGAAATCGCTTGTCGCTTTAATACGATGGTTTTAAAAGCCGATGAAGTGCAAATATACAAATATGTTGTTCACAACGTCGCTCACGCTTACGGTAAAACAGCTACTTTTATGCCTAAGCCATTAGTGGGTGATAACGGCTCAGGTATGCATGTACATCAATCTCTTGCCAAAGATGGCGTTAACCTATTCTCTGGTGACAAGTACGGCGGGCTTTCTGAAATGGCGCTTTACTATATTGGCGGTATTATTAAACACGCAAAAGCATTAAATGCCTTCACTAACCCTTCAACCAATTCATATAAACGTTTAGTGCCGCATTTTGAAGCACCGGTTATGCTTGCTTACTCTGCCCGTAACCGTTCAGCGTCTATTCGTATTCCAATTGTACCAAGCCCAAAAGCAATGCGTATTGAAGCACGCTTCCCTGATCCTGCGGCCAACCCGTACTTAGCATTCTCAGCACTATTAATGGCTGGCCTTGACGGTATTAAAAATAAAATTCACCCTGGTGATGCCATGGATAAAGATCTCTATGATCTACCTGCCGAAGAAGCCGCAGCAATTCCACAAGTTGCAACGTCTTTAGAAAATGCACTTGACTCTTTAGAAAATGACATGGACTTCTTAACTGAAGGTGGTGTTATGGATAAAGACATGATCGAGGCGTACATCGGCATAAAACGTAAAGAAGTTGAGTTATTGAATCAAACAACTCATCCGGTTGAATTTGATATGTACTACAGCGTGTAGCGATTTCAAATAGTTAGATATAAAAAAAGCTCACTCAGGTGAGCTTTTTTTATGGTACATTTAGTCATATTTGGATAGATTAACACTGAACCTACGGAACAGGATTATTACTTTTGATTCACATTGCACGTTTTTGCATTTTTTTTATATTACTTACGCAAGCTACCTCTGTGTTTGCTGGCTCCGCTAAAATTTATGTATGGCACAACGAGCAAGGAGTGCTGGTATTTTCAGACAGCCCTAAACCCGGTGCTGAAGAAGTCGATGTTAAAGAAAGCAATACAGTAAAGTCCTCAATTGACACCTCAATTTTAGATATTAAACCTAAAGTCATAGCAAGCGACTACCAAGTAGAAATAATTCAACCCGAAAGCAAGGCTACCGTTAGAGATAACACTGGCTCAGTTTATGTCTCAGGGCGAATTAAACCCATCTTCAAGCGCGGCCTTAAAATTCAATTATATTTAGATGGTAAGCCTTATGAAAAGCCACAAACACATACAATGTTTGTACTTCGAAATATTGATCGTGGTGAACATCAAATAAAAATGAGCCTAACTGATGATCAAGGCAAGGTTATTGCAACATCTTCCCCAGTAACGTTTTATATGCACAGAATCTCTGTTAATAAGGCAAATTAGCCTGATTTAAGTGCATATTGCCCGATATTTATTTACACTCGTTACTTAACGCACCATTTTAGTGCAAGGGAAAGTAATGGCTAATAACGTGGTAAATTTAAAAAAAATAAAATTACATTATCAACAAGCGTTACCGAATCAAATGGTAACGGCTGTGGTGGTATTAGATCATGAACTGCGCATTTGTTATGTCAACCCAGCTGCAGAAGCATTACTGGTTAAGAGCTTAAGTAAGCTATACCGACTTGTCATTGACCAAGTATTTTACAATACGCCCATTAATAATGCTCGCTTACAACAACTGCTCACCACAGGACAGGAGTTTAGCGATAGTGATGTCACTATAGAATTTTTTGATCACCGACAAATCACCGTTGAGATCACAGCATCTTCGGTTACCTTTGAGCAATGCCCACATATCTTGTTAGAGTTTAAACAAATCGATCAACAAAAGCAGATCAGTGTCGAAGCATTTCAGCAACAGCAATGGGAGTCAGCACGTGACCTTATCCGCGGTCTTGCCCATGAAATCAAAAATCCACTTGGTGGCCTGCGCGGCGCGGCACAGTTATTAGATTTAGAGCTTAATAGCCAACAAAAAGAATATACCGCAATGATTATAGAACAGGCGGATAGATTAACCGACCTGGTTGATCGCCTATTAGGACCGAATCAATTACCGGTTATGAAGTTACAAAATATTCATATTGTTATCGAAAAAGTATTCCAATTAACCCAGTTTGATAACCCGAAAAATATTACCTTAGTGCGCGATTATGATCCCTCAATACCCGATCTTACTTTTGATCAGGACAAACTGCAGCAAACCGTGCTCAATATTGTTCATAACGCAATGCAAATATCAGAAAGTAATAACAAAATTACTTTAAGAACGCGAGCAGCAAGCAATAAAACTATTAACGGCAAGCGTATTAAACTCTGTGCTCAAATTAGCATCATAGACAACGGTCCGGGTATTCCTGAGCATATACAAAGCACATTATTCTACCCTATGGTTTCAGGAAGACCATCAGGCACGGGACTAGGTTTATCTATTTGCCAAACCATTGTTCATCAACATCACGGAAAACTATTCTGTAAAAGTAGACCTGGTCACACCGAATTTACCATTTTATTACCTTTTAATAGCGAGAAGAGCCAATGATCACTGAACAAGTTTGGATCGTCGATGATGACAGTTCTATCAGATGGGTCTTAGAGAAAGCGCTATCGAACGCCAACATCAGTGTCGGCACCTTTCACAACCCTGAAGATTTATTAACTGCCTTAGAACATAACCAACCGGCAGTGATTATTTCAGATATTCGTATGCCGACTATGGATGGCATGACGTTATTAAGTCGAATCAACGAGCATTTTTCGCATATTCCAGTCATTATTATGACTGCACATTCAGATCTTGATAGCGCGGTAAATGCCTATCAAGGTGGAGCATTTGAGTATCTGCCCAAACCTTTTGATATTGACGACGCCATTACCCTGACTAATAGAGCCTTAGCGCATGCTAGCGAAATAAAATCTAAAAAACCGTTAAACATGCCGTTAATAGATAATGTCGGTATTATCGGAGCTGCGCCATCAATGCAGGAAGTTTTTCGCGCTATTGGCCGACTTTCACGTTCAAGTATCAGTGTATTAATTAATGGCGAATCCGGCACAGGTAAAGAGTTAGTTGCACATGCCCTACATATGCACAGCCCGCGTTCATCAGCTCCCTTTATACCGCTTAACATGGCAGCCATTCCAAAAGATCTTATCGAGTCAGAGCTATTCGGTCACGAGAAAGGCGCGTTTACTGGCGCTAATGCCGTTCGACAAGGCCGTTTTGAGCAAGCCCATCAAGGCACCTTGTTTTTAGATGAAATTGGCGATATGCCGCTCGATATCCAAACCCGATTACTCAGAGTACTTGCCGATGGACAATTTTATCGGGTTGGTGGGCATGCGCCAATAAAAGTTGATGTTCGCATTATTGCTGCCACCCATCAAAATCTAGAAGGGCGTGTCAATAGCGGCGATTTTCGTGAAGATTTATTTCATCGCCTCAATGTTATCAGGATCCAAATACCGAGTTTACGTGAGCGAAAAGAAGATATTAACCAATTAGCCCAGTTTTTTTTAGAGAAAGCGGCAAAAGAACTGGCAGTTGAAAGTAAGACATTACACCCAAGTACGTTGGCCTATCTAGAGCAATGTGAGTGGCCGGGCAATGTTCGACAATTAGAGAACCTTTGTCGCTTTCTCACAGTTATGGCCAGTGGCAAAGAAATACTACTGGCTGATTTACCCAGCGAGCTTGCCGATAAAGCCCTGACGCCTACGACAACGTCAGATGGCAGCTGGCAAGAAAGCCTGAAAAAATGGCTCGACAATGAGTTGTCGTTAGGGCGCAGTAATATTATTGCTCAGGCACTGCCTGAGTTTGAAAAAGTATTGCTTGAAAGTGCTTTAAAACACACCCAAGGCCATAAACAAGAAGCCGCTAAACGATTAGGTTGGGGAAGAAATACCTTAACAAGAAAACTCAAAGAATTAAATATGCCAGATTAAGCTATTAATCTGGCAGCACGCCAGTCGTCACTAAGCATTTGTGATCGGAAAGGTCATCACTTGCTCAATATTTACCGCAGAGGTGGCAAGCATAACAAGTCGATCAATACCCAGTGCCACCCCAGCACAGTCTGGTAAACCGTTAGCTAATGCCGAGATAAAATGTTTGTCGATATCCTGCGCTTGCTTACCAAGTTGAGCTCGAATTTCGTTATCCTGCTCGAAACGCAGCTTTTGTTGCTCAACATCGGTTAGCTCATGAAAACCGTTCGCTAGTTCAATACCTTTAAAGTAACACTCAAATCGTTCTGCAACTCGTGGGTCCTCTACACTAATTTTTGCTAGCGATGCCTGACTTGCTGGAAAATTATAGACAAAGCATGGTATGTCCTGACCTATCTTAGGCTCAATTAATTCGGCCATGACAAACTGCAGTAACGTGTCTACACAGTCTTCTGTCTCTAACCAATCGCTGAGCTTATTATGACCAGCAATAAGCGCAATTAACTGCGCTTTATTGGTTAACAGAGGGTCAATATTCACTTCTTTAATAAAGAGCTCTTGGTAGCTAATACGCTGCACTTGCTGACAGCCTAAAATTATCTCTAGTAACTCGGCCACTTCGTCCATCAGTTTTATGTGATCGAACCCAAGTCGATACCATTCCAACATCGTAAATTCAGGGTTATGAAAGCGACCATGTTGTTCATGCCGAAAGGCTTTACAAATTTGATAGCAACAACCATAACCACTCGCCAAAAGGCGCTTCATAGCGAATTCAGGTGACGTTTGTGCATATAAATTTACCGACTGAGTACAGTGACTATCTGGTGAATAATGATACTGACTTATAAAAGCGTCTAAATGGACATCTGTGACGGTTGAAGCAGCCAATACAGGTGTTTCAACCTCAACAATATTTTTTGATAAAAAAAAGGCTCTTATCTGAGCTAAAACAGCAGCTCTTTTTTGAGCATTTTGCCAACTCATAGTCGGTTGCCAAGACATCAGTAGAGATCCTATAAACTTGATTTATAAATTAAAGCTATTTTAAACGAAAAAAGCCCCTGTCGATAGACAGGGGCTTTAGAAAGAGAAGTCTGATAATGTCCTACTCTCACATGGGAACTCCCACACTACCATCGGCGCTAACACGTTTCACTTCTGAGTTCGGAATGGGATCAGGTGGGGCCATGTCGCTATTGTCATCAGACAAAAAACGTTATGAATTAATTAACTTATCAAAGCTGAAGTAAATTGGCTAAGTCATAAGGTTTAGGCAAAAAACCCGTTACATCAGTAACGGGTTTTTCTAAATAGAAGCCTAGCAATGTCCTACTCTCACATGGGAACTCCCACACTACCATCGGCGCTAACACGTTTCACTTCTGAGTTCGGAATGGGATCAGGTGGGGCCATGTCGCTATTGTCGCTAGA
>Ga0209344_10002810_pt1 | contig 18510 bp, 12 predicted proteins | sample Cruoilmetagenom6_FD_187293 | JGI IMG/M metagenome (GOLD analysis project Ga0209344, IMG submission 187293) | Oil polluted marine microbial communities from Coal Oil Point, Santa Barbara, California, USA - Santa Barbara Oil Seep Sample 6 (SPAdes)... | ecosystem: Environmental > Aquatic > Marine... | reverse complement strand
GAGCATATGCAGGGCGAGCGGGTGTTTAGTGTCGCTGGCGCCCAGTGCCATCAACGTGGTGGTTACCGGGATGCCGTATTCCTTGGCAAAGCGCCGCATTGCTTTCGTCGCATTGGCATTGATAACTCCACCACCGGCGTAAATTAAAGGCCGTTTTGCTTCCGAGAGCATCGTATAGAAGCGTTCGCAAGCGTCGTCGTTGAGCCGGTTTTCGGCAATGGCCGCCATTCTTCGCCGATAACCGTGCAGCGGCAAGAGACCGTGGCCTTTGAATGCGCCTTCCCAGTTTTGTACATCTTTCGGAATATCGACAACGACCGGCCCTGGCCGTCCCGTGCGCGCCAGTTCGAACGCGCTGCGCATGGTTTCTTCGAGTTGTTCTGCGTCATTGACCAGAAATACGTGCTTCGCAACCGAACCCATGACGGCGGCAACAGGAGCTTCCTGAAAAGCGTCGGTGCCAATCGCAGCCGTCGGTACCTGACCGCAAATAACGACCAAGGGAACGGAGTCGGCCATGCTGTCGCGAACGGGCGTTACGGTGTTAGTGGCTCCTGGACCCGAGGTCACCATGACGACGCCGACTTTTCCGCTGGCGCGAGCGTAGCCTGCCGCCATGAATCCAGCACCTTGTTCATTGGCCGGGATGATCAGCGACATCGCCGTGGAACCGTCCGGACGATTGTGCTCATGGTTATAACGAAATACGGCGTCGAAGATCGGTAGGATAGCGCCGCCACTATAGCCGAACATGGTATCGATGCCTTCGTCGGCCAAAACCTGAATGACCGTATCGGCACCGCTCATGGCTTTTCCAGCGAGAGGATGGATGTCTACTTCGGCTGTGTTCGACTGCTCATTCATCGGATTGCTATTTTCACTATAAATAACGGATTTTGCGCGAGTGTTTACTATATTTTATGGCATTGCAATACTCGAACTTCTGCGCCACCATCCGCGGTAGTGCGGGACCAAATTGGTTTCATTCGTAAACTTCATCAACGGGCAGGTTTGAACACACATGCGACACGCAATATCAGTCCTTTTGCAGAACGAAGTCGGCGCCTTAACGCGCATGACGGGCATGTTTTCATCGCGTAGCTATAACATTGAAACACTCAATGTTGCGCCGACCTATGACCCGCGTGTGTCTCGTGTAACCCTTGTGGTTACTGGCTCCGACGCTGCTATCGCGCAATTGAATGCGCAGCTTGCGAAGCTCGTCGACGTCGTGAACATTCACGATATGACGCTTGGTGAGCATTTTGAGCGTGAGCTGGCGATTGTCAAAATCAAACTGGGTACGGGTGGTCTGGCACGTGTCATGACACTGGTGAAACAGTTTGGCGCCGAGATTCTTGACGAAGCGCAGATTAGTTGCACGGTGCAACTAACAGGCCGCGTCAAGGAAATTGACGCATTTGTTGCGGAAGCCGCGGACATCGGTGAGATATCGGCCGTTGCTCGAAGTGGCACAGTCGCGGTCTCAAAAGGCGAGGTTACGTTGACGTCGTTCGATCGTCAGCACCTTCTCGTCGGCTAGCTGGGATGTGCTGGTGATTTCAAACTACCGCCGGCTGGTCATTAAAGTTGGTTCATCATTGTTAGTCGACGAGAATGGGCAGCTAAATCGCGTCTGGCTCGATAGTCTGAGCGATGATGTTTCGACGTTGGTCCGCGAGGGTCATGAAATTCTCATCGTGTCCTCAGGCGCGATCGCCATCGGTAGTTCAGTTCTCGGCATTAACAAACAACGCGCGCGACTTGAAGACTTGCAGGCCGCCGCGGCGGCCGGCCAAGTACAGCTAGTCTTCGCTTATCAGGAGGCGCTGCGCCGCCACGACATTGCAGCAGCTCAGGTTCTGCTAACGCCAGATGACACGGAAGATCGTCGGCGGTTTTTAAATGCTCGTCGAACGCTTGGCAAATTGCTTGGACATTCCGTTGTACCGATTATTAATGAGAACGATACGGTTGCGACTGAGGAAATTCGCTACGGCGACAATGATCGACTTGCCGCGAGAGTTGCACAGCTGGTCATGGCCGACGCCCTGATCCTGCTATCTGACGTGGACGGTCTCTATACAGCTGACCCAACGCATAGCGATGCCGCCGAGCACATCGCCGAGATCAGCAATATCGGTAACGAGATACTGGCGATGGCCGGTGAAACCCGCTCGGACGTCGGTACCGGGGGAATGGCAACGAAAGTTCAGGCCGCAGGCATTGCAATGCATGCCGGTTGTTCGACTTTGATCGCCAGTGGCTTGATAGCCCATCCGCTGCAGGCGTTGACCAATGGCGCACGGCACTCGGTATTCATCGCCCCTGCGACGCCTGCGGCAGCTCGGAAACAGTGGCTCGCGGGTGTGCTTGAGGTGCGCGGTGAGCTGTCGCTGGATGACGGAGCGGCGGCAGCGCTTCGCGATGGTAGTAGTCTGCTACCGGTCGGCGTCGCAGCTGTCCATGGCAATTTTAATCGTGGAGATGTGGTGAAATTGAAAGATTCGTCGGGTGCTGATATCGGACGCGGATTGGCCGAATACTCCAGCGACGAAGCAGCCCGACTTGCCGGGCTTCGCTCTGAAAAAATCGAGGCAGTACTCGGTTATCGAGGACGCTCAGTCATGGTACATCGCGATGAGTTAGTCTTGTTCGATAATGACTAAAGATAGCATGGACATTGCGGCAAGAATGACAGCGCTAGGGGTGGCGGCGCGGTCTGCCTCTACTCGTTTGGCAAGAGCCAGTGCTAAGCAACGAGATACCGCTCTGCAGGCGGCAGCCGCGGCGCTGCGCGCCGATTCCGACACGATTATAGCGGCCAATCAAGAGGACATGTCAGCGGCCGAGGCCAGTGGGCAAAGCCAGGCCATGCTTGACCGATTGATGCTCAATGCTGAGCGCGTCAGGGCTATGGCCACGGGCCTTGATGCTATCCGCGACCTGCAGAATCCCGTGGGCAGGAATCTCGCCGAATGGGAGCGACCGAACGGCCTCAATATTCGACAAGTTTCGGTGCCGCTCGGCGTTATCGGAATCATCTATGAAAGTCGGCCGAATGTAACGGCGGATGCCGCCGGACTGTGCCTCAAGTCGGGAAATGCTGTCATATTGCGTGGCGGTTCCGAGAGCTTTGCATCCAACCATGCCATCTACGACTGCCTGCGCTCAGGGCTTCAGCAGGCCGGTCTGGCTGCAGAGTGCATTCAGATCGTGCCAACGCGCGACCGCGAGGCTGTTGGGTTCATGTTGTCGTCAATGTCTGAATGGCTCGACGTTGTTGTACCAAGAGGTGGCAAGAGTCTTGTTCAGCGAGTTCAGGACGAGGCGAGGGTACCTGTCATCGGTCACCTCGAGGGGCTGTGTCATGTCTATCTACATGCATCCGCCGATCCCGCGATCGCAAGAAATGTCGTGCTGAATGCAAAAATGCGACGAACCGGCATTTGTGGTGCCGCGGAAACGATTCTTGTCGACGCCGACGCTGCGCCAACATTGCTACCCGAAGTCTGCAAAGCACTGCTGGACGCGGGCTGTGAGATTCGCGGTGATGAGTCGGTGCGTGCACTGATACCGGACGCTATTGCGGCGAGTGAGAGGGACTGGACTACCGAGTATCTCGATTCAATCGTCTCCATCCGCACAGTTGCTGGCATTGATGCGGCTATCGCCCATATAGAAAACTATGGCTCCGGACATACCGAGAGCATAATCGCGACTGATCCTGAGGCCGCGGAAGCTTTCTTGTCGGCCGTAGACAGCGCGATTGTCCTGCACAATGCATCAACGCAGTTCGCAGATGGCGGCGAATTTGGCATGGGCGCCGAGATTGGTATCGCGACAGGGCGCATTCACGCGCGTGGCCCGGTTGGCGCTAATCAGTTGACCAGCTACAAGTACGTCGTGCGCGGGACCGGCCAGGTACGCGCCTGATGGCCACAGAATCGGAGTTTGATGTTGCGATCATCGGTGCGGGCATTAACGGCGCCGGAATCGCGCGAGACGCTGCGTTGCGTGGCCTTAAGGTCGTCATCTTCGATAAGAACGATATGTGTAGCGGAACTTCTGCCGTATCAAGTCGACTGATTCACGGTGGTTTGCGATATCTTGAGTACGCCGAAATCCCCCTCGTCTATGAGTCTTTGCATGAGCGTCGTAGTTTACGGCGAGTCGCGGCGCATCTTGTGCGACCACTGCGCATCAGCATTCCAATTTTCGAGGGTGCTCGTCGCGGAAAATGGCTGATTCGTCTGGGCATGATCGCCTACGACGTTTTGTCCTTTAACAAGCTGCTGCCGCGCCACGACATGCTGGATCGCGAGCAAACGAAAGCAGCAGAACCGGGCTTACGAGCTGACGGGTTGCTTGCTGTTGCACGCTACTACGACGCCCAGGTTACATTTGCTGAAAGACTCGTACTCGAAAACTTATTGGCTGCCCGCGCTGCTGGTGCCGAGGTGAAAACCTACTGCGAGGTGCACGAGATTTGCACCTGTGATGGTGCTGTCGACAACGTGGTTTACATTGATCGCAAGGGAGAGCGGCACGAGGTCAGTGTGGCATCGGTTGTCAACGCAGCGGGTCCGTGGGTGGATGAGGTTCTTAAAACAGCTCCAAATACGCCGCAGCGTTTTGTCGGCGGTACCAAGGGTAGCCACATCGTAGTGAATGCCTTTGAGGGCGCCCCGCGAGATGCATTCTATGTAGAGGCGGCTGAAGATGGCCGACCACTTTTTATCATTCCATGGAATGGCCAGTATCTGATAGGAACGACAGACATTCGCTATGACGGTAGTCTCGATGAGATTCGAGCGAGCTCGGCTGAAGTCCGCTACCTTGTCTCCGAAACGAATCGGGTATTTCCGCAGGCGGCACTGACGGCCGACAAAATCAACTACGCCTACGCCGGTGTTCGACCGTTGCCGTATCGTGAGAAAGGGCCAGAGTCGGCAATCACGCGCCGCCATATCATCAAGGTCAATCGCAAGATCGCGAAGGGGCTCATATCGATTATCGGCGGTAAGCTCACAACCTACCGTAATCTGGCCGAGCAGACGGTCGATCGCCTCGCGAAAGTCTTGCATCGAAAACTACCCGACTGTCGTACAAGAGACATGATTCTTCCCGGTGCCGGAGGCCTCGATTCAGCGCTCGAAAAACTCTCGGCCGCCAAATTCGTTAGTGAGGAAAGTGCGAAACGACTCTTGTCGATCTACGGAGGGCGCGCGGCTGATATTGTTGATCTTGCGGCATCTGAGCCGGCCATGCAGGAGCTCCTGGACCCTGCGGGAAAATATCTGGCAGCCGAGGTGCTCTACGTCATTCGGCAAGAGTTTGCCCTGACGCTGTCCGACATTGTTTTTCGACGCATAATGGCAGGATTCGATCCTGATCAGGGACGTTCGCTCTATAATGCGATCGCTGCTCTGGCTGCCGCTGAGCTCAAGTGGTCAGCAGACGAATTACAGAAACAACTGCATGACCTCCTTGTCTATGCAGACTCCCTGAAGGTGTCTTGGTAGCGTCAATTCGAGTCTTAAAGATGATCAAGTATTCGTATCTTATAGTCTTTTTCACAACAGCCTTGTTGTTGCTGTTTGCTGCGCCCGCAATTCAGGCGCAGCCCAATGAACCTGCAGAACAGTCCCGACCGCGTGTTGGCTTGGTCCTCGGTGGCGGCGGCGCGCGGGGCGCGGCGCACATAGGTGTGCTCAAACAACTCGAACGACTACAAATTCCCATCGATGCGATCGCCGGGACCAGCATGGGTGCGATAGTCGGCGGCCTCTATGCGACTGGCATAAACGCTGATGATCTTGAGGAGCTCGTCAGTTCGCTGAACTGGAGTGCCGCTTTAACCGATAAATCCGAGCGCGATGATCTGAGCTTTCGACGCAAGCAGGATGACCGTGAATTTCCCATTAATTTCGAACTGGGACTGCGCGGCGCAGACTTGCTATTGCCGAAGGGTGTCATACAAGGACAGAAGCTGGATCTACTGTTGCGGGAACTAACACTGAGCGCATCGCATATTGATGACTTTGACGATTTGGCTATACCGTTTCGGGCAATCGCTTCAGATATTGTGGCGGGTGAGGCGGTGGTGCTTGCAGGCGGCGATCTCACAGCGGCCATTCGCGCGAGTATGTCGGTGCCCGGTGTTTTCGCGCCGGCAACTATTGACGGCAAGGTGCTGGTCGATGGTGGTCTGACCGGTAACCTGCCGGTTGACGTGATGAGAAAAATGGGCGTCGATATCATTATCGCGGTCGATGTTGAATTTCCCCTGTATAAGACTGAGGAACTCGGTTCTGTCGTCAAGATTTCGGAGCAAATGCTGACGATCCTGATACGCAAAGAGACCCTGCGGCAAATTGAAACTTTATCGGATGGCGATGTGCTTATTCGTCCTGAGCTCGGCACGTTTGCATCCGCCAACTTTGCGGATATCACCGAGACGATTGAACCTGGCGAACAAGCGGTGCTGGAGCAGGAGGCGCGATTGGCCGCACTGTCATTGTCAGGGTCTGAGTGGCTGGCGCATCTGCAGCAACGCGACATGCCGCTGCATCAGAACACCGAGTTGGCATTCGTTCGCGTGAAACACGATGGCAAGCTGGCGGCCAGGGTTCTCGAATCGCGCTTGACCGTGAAAGCTGGTGATGAAATCAATGCCGATATTCTGGCGCAGAACGCCAATCGGCTTTATGGCCTCGCCTTATACGAACATGTCGGCTACCGGCTTGTTGACGAAGCGGGCGCCACTGGTGTCGAGTATCAGGCCGTAGCCAAAAGCTGGGGCCCCAACTTCCTGCAATTCGGCGTGTCGCTCGAGGATGATTTCGAGGGGCAGACGAGTTTCAATCTGGCAACTCGCATGACGCGTGCCGGGTTGAATCGACTCGGCGCAGAGTGGCGCACCGATTTGCAGCTTGGCACAGATCCCGCCCTACTCACGGAGTTCTATCAGCCGCTAAGTTTTGACTCGCGCTGGTTTGTAGCGCCGCAACTGGAATTTCGCCAATCGAATCTCAACACGTACATCGCGAGTGATCAGATCGCCAAGTACCGAATTGCCAGAGGCGATTTTGGTCTCGATGTCGGACGCGAACTCGGTAAGATCGGCGAAATGAGAGTTGGATTATTCCGTGGCACCGGAAAAGGCAGATTGGAAGTCGGTGATCCGGCCTTGCCCAGTTTTAATTTCGACTCTGGTGGTGCATTTGCCCGTTTGAGGTTTGATACGCTGGATAACTCGAGGTTTCCCCGTGGAGGACTGTTAGCTGACATTCAATGGACAATGTCGCGCCCGTCGCTGGGTGCGGACGCAGATTTCGACGCGCTACAGGCCGAATACTTGCAGACCTGGAGTCGCGGCAAGAGTACGCTGACATTGGGGCTTGAATATGCATCAACGCTACATTCGCAGGATGTTCTGCAGGACTACTTCCCTCTGGGTGGATTCCTGAGGCTGTCAGGGCTTGAGCGTGGGGAAATCAGCGGGCCACACGCGGGCTTGGCAAAGCTCATTTACGTCCGTCGAGTCGGCGATACCACAGGCGGTATTTTCGAAACACCCCTCTATCTTGGCGCGTCGATCGAAGCCGGCAATGTATGGCTAACAAGAGATGAGATGAGCTTCTCTACGACACAACTCAATGGCAGTGTTTTCGTGGCGCTGGATTCCTATGTCGGTGCGATCTACCTGGCAGCCGGCTTCGCCGAAGGCGGTAGGAGTAACTTCTACTTGTCTATTGGTGCGCCGCCACGCTAGTCGGTCCTAACGGCTGATTATTTCGAGGACCTGAGTAGGCGTATCGGTATCACGATAATAGCCATGTCTTTCAGCCATGGCGGTAAATGCTGCATCCCGTTCGGACTCGCTCGGATACCAGTGTAGTCGTTCCCAGTCGTTACCCAGGATTTTCCGCAGTGTGTCGGTCTCCGGCAGGCTTACTCTGATTCCGTAGGCGCGTTCGCGCCCGGCCACTGATTGATCAACGAGATTGTGCTGGTGGCAAAAGTCCATGAATTCTACCTATTCCTTACGTGTGTCAGTTTGCTGTCGTTGCGCGAGTATACCCAATCCTGAAGGGCATTCCCTTAATCCAGCTTGCCGCGATCGGCAGCACCTTCCCGGTCAGACCACTTAAACAGCGTCCGCGTCACGAACATGTACAGCGGTTTGAAGACATTCATCCAGATGCGAGAAACTGGCGATGGAGCGTCCAGGATACTTCGCTCACGCATCGTCAGCAGGTCGGCTCTGTAAGTACGTTTGTGTTTCAGCAGATGACGGATGTCTTCTCTGGCCGCCGCGCGAAACAAGCGGCCGCGGCGTTTCGACCAGGTCGCGAGCTGGTAGTCGATGAATGCCGGCGAGCCGTCGTCACGCAGCAGGATATTGGGTTCTTTTGCGAGATCATTGTGCGCGACGCCCGCCCGGTGGAGCTTGCGAAGGAGTTGTGCGGCCTTTTTGAAGTAGTCACTTTCATTCGGGCGCCCTTGGTAGAGCGGAACGCCGCGGATGAAACTACGTCGCAATACGGCATCCTGACATTGCAGCAGTTGTGGAACACCGTCGATGCCGTCGAGGGCCGCCAATATTCTAGCCTCGCGGCGCATCAGGCCTCGAGCAATCCACGCCAACCACCAGCGCGCAGGACGGGCATCGCGAAGTATCGCGGCTTCGCCGTTTTCGACGACCTGCCAAACTTCGCCGAAAAGATCCTTCTTGAGCAATATTTTTTCCAAATTCTTGCTGTCTTGCACTGGCGATTGCGCCCAAAAGTACAGAGAATACATGAACTACTTTGATGGAACGCAGTGTGGCAGACGATTCCACCGACAAGAAGCCTGAGCAGGAACGCGCCAGTTCGGATGCGACGGGCGAGTTTTTTAGCGTTGGCGTGCCATTGCACGCGATTCGTGCGGGCTACGTGCGGCGCCGCGCAGACGAGCTGTTATTCAATGCGCTGATATCCGGACGGTACGCCCATGTCCTTGCACCGGATCGTAGCGGCAAATCGAGCCTGGTTGCGGCAACCGCTGCGCGTTTGGAGAGCAAAGGCTGCAAGATTGCGATTCTCGATTTGGAGCAAATCGGGGAGCGCGACGGCGGTACTGATTCCGGTCGTTGGTACTACAGTGTTGCCTATCGACTTCTGCGCCAGCTACGCATTCGCTACGATTTGCAGTCTTGGTGGCAGGACAAGTCTTTCCTCAGTAATCGGCAACGACTGTTCGAATTTTACTCCGAAGTTATTTTGCAGCATATCGCCGAGCCGGTTGTCATCTTCGTTGATGAAATCCAATGCATAGAAAACCTGCCCTATGCAGATCAACTATTGACCAGTATTCGTGCGGCACACAATGCGCGAACAACTGATCCGGATTTCACCCGGCTGACGTTTGTCTTACTGGGAGAATGCGATCCCGTCAGCTTGATGCAGGAAGCCGAGTTGTCGCCCTTCAATGTCACGCAACAGGTATTGCTCGATGACTTTTCTCGCGCCGAGTTGGACCTGTTCGCCACTGAACTGAATCTAGGTGTGGACGATTCCGAAGCCGCCCTCGATCGCATCTTTTATTGGACCAACGGCCAGCCGTACCTGAGCCAGAAACTCGCGCGAGCTGTTGCAAGGGAGTCCTCACCAGAAAACGTCAGCGAAGCGGTCGATCGATTGGCTAGACAGCAGCTTGTGGGTCGAGCGGCACTGCACAGCGAACCGCATATGAGTCATATCCATCGTGCGATTGTGACTGACAAGAAACGCCGTGAGCCGCTACTCAATCTATACGGAAAGATTCGCAAGGGTATCGAAGTTTCGGCCGATCTCGGATCCTCTCTGCAGCGACGCCTGATGGCAGTTGGATTGTTGGTAATCGACAATGATAGCAACGTAAAGGTCAGAAACAGGGCCTATGAAAGCGTTTTCACAGCGCGCTGGGCGAACGAGAATCTACCGACGCACTTGAAGGTCCCCTTGATCGTTATCTGCGTCATGTTGTTGTTCGCGATGATCCCGTTTTGGTATACACAATGGCTGCCCAACCCATACGTACGCACATTGGCATCAGACGAAGTAGAGTTGGATGTCGCCAGTTCGGCATTCGAGAACTTTCGTTCGTTCCCGGGGCATGCGGATACCGCCGAGAACCTGTATCGCGCGTTTCTCAAACGCCGAGCGAACGCATCAAATGATGAAAGAGAAATTCAGACGTTGGCAGCGCTGGTTGCACAGCTACCCGATAGCGGCCGCCTTGCCGAAGAGTTCGAAGCCGGGTTCTGGGACCGAAGGACGAATTTCGCGCTACGTCAGGAAGACCGTGACACGGCATTGTTGGCGAGTATTGAGTCGCTGGTTCTTGCGACCTCTAGCCGACGCCAAAGATCAGCTGCGTTGGTCGGTGACGACTATCCGTACCTCCTGAATACCATGCCTGGAGTGCCTGCTGGATCGACCGTTTTCGACCCGGTCGGTATGGTGCTGACAGCAGCTGTTGGCGCAGAGATTTCCCAGTACTCGTACACACCGCAGGGCTTGCAGCTGCGCGACCCGTGGTCGGTGACGGCATTGGAAGTGAGTCCACTAGTGCGGCGCGTTATCGTTGACCGGGAAGGGGTTGTCGGTCGAATTGGTCTGATGCTGAATATTAGTCATTCTCGCCTGACCGATTTACGGATCAAGATTATTGCGCCGTCGGGCAGGGCGGTTGAGATCGAAACTGAGTTGGAGCGTGCATCGAGTAACGATGACATCCGCATTCCCGATCGGCAGCTGCAGGAGCTGCTTGGTGAGTCCTTAAGTGGAACCTGGAGTATCAGTGTCCGCGATGAGAGCCTCGGTGTCGCAGGCCAGCTAGTCGGCTGGAATTTGAAACTCAATTCGCAGGGAGCAGTCGAGCACTTTCAGCGGGGCGTGAATATTCCCGACCCGCTTGAGCGTGAAACCGACAATATCTGGTTTGATCCATCGGGGCGCTATGCCGTAGCACGTGCGCTACAGAGCGATAGTGCGAGGATATGGGATCTGGCTTTTGCCGAGCCCGTTCGCGCAGTTGCGCTACCAGAAAGCGAGTTATTGATAGGCCTTGATGCCTCTGCACGTCGTCTGGTCACAGCCAGTCAGGACAGTGTCAATCTCTGGGACACGGCAAGCGGGGATAAGGTCGCTACATTGCAAATCGGCTCCGCCAGCAGTTCGGTCGTCTTGACGCCAGATCGCACACACTTGCTCGTAGAACAGCGCGGCGATTTGGAAACTCGGTTGGAACTCTGGAATATTGGCGACGCCAGTATGGCCGCAGAGATCGTCGTCGCTGGTGTACCGGCTCTGCTCGCTATTGATGCAGCCGGTCGTCGCGTTGCGATCGCTGATTTCGATCGTGCTGTGCGAGTGTGGGATTTCAGTAGCGCTGAATTGCTGGGACAATTCGATTTGCCGGCGCAACCCGGCGAGATCGGATTGGCGGCGGACGGCTTAACAATGGCGGTGGTCTACCCGAATGTTGGCTTGTCGCTTTGGAAGGTTGCGGAGCCGCAACAACCGTTGCTGGAGGAGTTTGGCCGGGGCTCTTGGCAATTTGCGTTCTCACCGTCGGGCAACATCGCAGCCGCCGGTCGTCCCGAAACCGGATTTCAGATCTATGCCGCCGAAACAGGCGCCCTCATCGGACCGCCACTCGGTGTCAGAGTCAGCGGGGCAGCTCGTGACTTTCTGGCATTCAGCCAAGACGAACAAGTGCTGCTGACTGGGGACCCTATAAGCCATCCGCGAATCTGGCGAGTCCCGACCATGAGTCAGTCATCGGCTGCGACACAGCTGTCCAAAGTGCACTCTATCTGGAGCCCGGCAGCTGATCGCCGCCTTGTGGCTGCCCCTGATGGTGCATTCTTGGCGATCGGTGACCCGAGTGGTCATGTGCACATCATTGCGAGTGACGCGACCTTGACCGATGTAGCCGCTATCAGCAAAGACGTCAGTTTCGTCGGTCATAACAGCGAGGTAGGATTACTCTCTGTTTCTCCGGCGGGCGATTTGGTGGCGAGTGTTGCGGGCGACAACAAAATGCGTCTGTGGCGAGCGGATTCGGGTGAGCCGTTACCCCATGTCCTCGATATTGCCGGGCTACCAGTCAGAAAGATCGCATTTTCGCCGGACGCGGGTTCGGTAGCGGCTCTTAGTGATAAGCAGATTTCAATATTCAAGGTCAGCGACGGCAGCCTCATTGCAGAATTTGTTTCGGGTTCGGTCTATAGCGGGTTGACGTTCGCAGGCGAGGATGAGCTTTATCTTGGATCAGAGGATGGTGTTTTGCAGTTGCTGAGTCGCGGCGATGATGGCCACTGGAAGATGCAACAGGTATGGCAGGGACCCGCGAGCATTCGTATGTTGCAAGCGTCGCCCAAGGGCGACTTCCTGATATTGGTCGATCAGGACAATCTTGCCAGTCAGTTCATTTTGTCCGAGGGCCAGATCGGCGAAGATACTCTGCAATTGCCATCAGACGTGCAAGAGGTGGTTTTCGATACCAAAGGGACTCGTGCGTACTTCAGGACATCGCGCTGGGTGCATCGAGCGAGTTCATCAATCTTCGGATTGCGCTGGATGGACGCGGTGCTTGTTCCGCGTACGCTCAGTGGCGCCGGGATCGTGAACGGCAACGGAACTGAAGCATCAAATGCTTGGCAAAAAATGTACCTGCCCGTTGCCAAGAATGGCTACGTCGAATTTATCGAGCTGAGTTTTGGTGGCACAACAGACGCGGGCTTGTTCGGCAATCGACAGGAGTTACTGCTCGAATGGCGTAGCCGTATCAGCGCTGATCCCCTCGCAGGGTCCGAACCAGTAGTTCAAGACGTTCCGCAGTAACCTCGGCTGGTGACACGGCTTCGCCAATGACCACGGGAACTCGTGCGAAAAGTCGCCCCGGAATCTTATTCAGCCCACCACCTTTCTGACGACTGAACCAACTACCCCATAGGCGTCCGAGCGCGACGGGAATCACCGGTACAGGCCGTCGTGCAATTATTTTCTCAATGCCCGGCCGGAAACGCTGCACCTCACCATCTGACGTTAGGCCACCCTCAGGAAAAATACAGACGATGTTACCGGCGGCCAGTTCCTCATCCACCTTTTCAAATGCCGCCTTCATGAGTTCCTCATCTTCGGTCTTTGAGGCGATAGGAATCGCCTTCGCATCGCGAAAAATGAAACTCAGGAACGGCATTTTGAAAATCTTGTAGTACATGACGAAGCGCATGGGTCGAGCCACAGAGCCGCCTAGAATAATCGGATCCATATAGCTAACGTGATTGCTGACCACGATAGCGGGGCCATTCCTGGGAATGTTTTCGAGCCCCGACGGGCGAATTCTGTACACGACATTGATTGCCAGCCAGGCGAGAAAACGCATGAGGAACTCTGGCAGCACGGAGTAAATGTAGATCGCGACAACGGCGTTCATTGCGGCGACAAACAGGAACAGTTCCGGGATCGAAAATCCTGACTTGAGAATGATGATGCTGATGATTGCGGCGGCGACCATCAATAGTGAATTGATAATGTTATTAGCCGCGATAATTCGTGACAAATGGCGGCGCTCTGAGCGCTGCTGAATCAGTGCGTAGAGCGGCACACTGTAGAAGCCACCGAAGGCGCCCAGCAGGGCAAGATCGACAAGAATCCGCCAGCTGCCCGCACGACTGAGGAATTCGCCGATAGACGTAACGGTCGTCGTTGCTGCCGCTGGTTGTGCGAAATAGAGATCCACCGCAAACAGACTCAAGCCGATCGATCCAAATGGAACCAGCCCGAGCTCGATTCGGTGTCCCGACATTCTTTCGCAAAGCAACGAGCCTGAACCGACGCCTACAGCGAATGCGACCAACAAGGATGTTACGACCGATTCATTGCCATGCAGGATGTCGGCCGTATAGGCCGGTATCTGGATAGTTAATGCCGAAGCAAAAAACCAGAACCAGGAGATTCCCAGGATCGAAAGGAATACGCTTTTCTCTGCGCGTGCGAAATTAATAATACGCCAGGTTTCTTTCCAAACGTTCCAGTTGATTTGAAGCTTTGGATCGACGGGCTCGGTCTTGGGCACTTGTCGGCTGGCTAGGTAACCGATACAGGCTATGCCAATGAGTGCCAGCGCCAACACGATCTGTTGGTCGGAGTTCCGATCAACGGCCTCCACGCCGACGATCAGTCCAACGATAATCGCAACATAGGTGCCGGATTCGACGAGCGCATTGCCACCGATGAGTTCGTCCGAATGCAGTTTTTGTGGCAGGTAGGCATATTTCACGGGGCCAAACAATGTCGATTGGCAGCCCATCAGGAACAAAACGAAAAGCAAAATCGAGTATTGGCGTGACAGCAGAGCGGTAGCCGCGAGCGTCATCAGGCCAATCTCGAGCAGTTTGATACGCCGCATCAACATAGACTTTTCGTATTTGTCGGCGAGTTGGCCAGCAGTGGCCGAAAACAGGAAAAATGGCAGGATGAAGAGGAATGCGGCGACGTTTGCCAGCACCGTGTAGTCCATTCCGAGCAGGCGAATGCCCCGGAATGTGATCAGAATGACAAGGCTATTGCGAAAAATGTTGTCGTTCAGGGCGCCAAAGAACTGGGTGGCGAAGAAAGGCGCGAAGCGCCGCTGGCCCAGAAGTTTGAACTGGCTGGATTCTGACAAAATTTCGTCCCTGTAAGTCAGTCAGGCGCCACTATAGCCTGATTTATGTCGATTACTGTCCGAAACTGCGAACTCGCGTCGATTTTGGAATATGTCATGTTTGCTATCATGACAAATGTTGTGTCATGAAATTTCTACCGTTTAGTCAATTTATTCAGAATTCGAAGTCAGAACTTGAAATCAGAACTTGAAATTATGTGCAGTCGATCCCTACAAATATTATTGATGATGCTCGGAGTCGCCTTCGTTGCCGCTTGTAGCGAAGAAATTCCGCCGCGTTCAACCGCTGAGTTCGTAGAGAATCCCATCATGCTGGAGGCGGCCTTGGTGCGTTGCTCGCAGGACAGGTCCGCGACGCGATATGACGCTGAATGTGTCAATGCACGTCAGGCAATCTCACAGATAGAAGCCAAGGAAGAGGCTGCGCGCCGAGCAGAGCATGACGAACGGTCAGAGAGTAAGCGCCAGGCATTGCGCCGGACGCAGGAAGCCGCGGCGCAGGCGCGTCGGCGAGCGGCCGAAGCTGAAAGGCTGAGGGAAGAGGCAGAGTATCTCGCCCTGTTTGGTGCGGCTCCTCCTCCTGAGGGTGGCTATCAGGAAGCGGAGACAGGGAACTTGCCGCAGGCCGTGATTCCTGCCAGCGAATCTGACAGCAACGTAACATCTGGCCGGGGCGATACATTGCCAGCAACCGATGGCGGCAACGCCCCTGGCATTGTGGGAGAGCCTGAAACGCAGCCCATCAGCGATCTGGAATCAATACGCGATGAGTTGCAAAGACGTAACGACGAGGGCGCTAACTAGTCGTCTTTCGCTGGCATAGTACGCACGTGCAGGTCACGCTGTGGAAATGGAATCTCAATCTTGTTCTTTGCCAAAGCTTTGTAAATCGCGCAATTGAGCTCGTGACCTACGCGGCCACGATCGACAGGCTTGGATATCCAACCCAATAGTTCAAAATTCAAACTCGAATCACCGAACAGGCGAAAACGGACCCGGGGCGCAGGGTCTGACAGGATCTCCGGGTGATCGACCGCTACAGCCTCCAGTACTTCAATAACCTGATCCAGGTCGCTGCCATAGGCTACGCCGACACCAGTGCGAATTCTGTGCTGTGATGGCGGGCCGCCCGCCTCATTGATGATCTTGCCGTTACCAATGATGCCGTTAGGCACCGTGATCTCCACGTCGTCTCTTGTGAGAATGCGGGTGCTGCGAAGCCCTATGTCTGTAACGACACCGCGCTCTCCCGAGTCCAGAATAATGAAGTCACCTGATTTGTAAGGTGCGTCCATGACTATCGAGACACCAGCAAACAAGTTTGAGAGCGTATCCTTGGCGGCAAAACTGAGGGCAAGGCCGACGATACCAGCGGAAGCTAGCCAGGCTGTCACATCGAGTTTCCAGGCGAGGAACAGAAAATAGATGGCCAGAGCGACTGCAACTATTTTCATTACGTTGTGCAACAGCGACAACATGCCGGTCTGTACGATTTGACGATCTCGCGATTTCGATAGTGCGCCGACCGTTAAGTTCATCAGACGCATTATGGTGTTGTACCAAACGACAACTGCGATCGTTCTAATGATGCCGATCGTTATGAAAGTCGGTGCGTCAGGTAGCTGCAGGCGCCGCGTCGCAAGAGCAAGCCCCAGCAGCACGAGCGACAGGAATATTGGCTTGTGAACAAGATCAACAATTTGGTTGTCGAAATTGTTGGATGACTGTCGCGCAAAGCGGCCGATAATTCCGGACACTATCCAGTCTGCAATTTTACCAATGATGATGAACGTGGCCGCAATAATCAGCGCTTGCAGATAAAGATTGGGCCCGATGTACTCAGCGAGATTCTGGACCTTCGAGATCATTTCATCCAAGGTCACTGTCAGTAGCCCGGGTCGTATTCATCGGCAGGTTCGTCAGCACCGGGTATTCCGAATGTGCGTACCTCGGACTCGTCTTCCTGAACGGGCTCCGGGCCGCCGGTGGTCATTCCCGGCTGGATGGGAAGACGGCTGGTTTGCGCTGTGAGTATTTGCACGAAAGTATTCGCGATATCGGGTGCGATATTCGGCGAACTGACGAAGATGTTTTCCGGCGTCATGTCGCTGGCGCCGTAGAACGCTGCATTGGCTTTTCGGTCCATGGTTACCCCCGCCCCCTCTAGTGCGACGCCGGCGAACAAACCGCGACTGCGTGAATAGGAATAAACCTCAGCTTTGAACTGGATATCTGTAGACACACTGGTGTGACGGCCCACCGGACCGGCAGCAACGGATGCATCGGCACCGAGAGTTAAACGGCCGTTTTCAATACCGTCGACACCTTTGCGGGTTTTGAAAACCAGAATAACGTCGGTCGACTGCGCACCGACCTGCCAGCCAACACTGCCGCCGGTAACCGTGACGAACGCTGGGTTGCTCCAGGAGTCGTCGTCCTGACGGACAACGAGAATCCCCTTGCCGCGACGCGCACCGAATCCGAACGCTGCCTTTACCACATTCGGGATGACGGCCACAGCGTAGGCTCTGGAAAGCAATGCCGGCGGAATCGTCTTTTCCGGAATTCGTGTTAGTTGCTCAAGGACATCAGCGGCGTCCCCGACGCGTTTCTCTTCGCGACTGGCAGCATCAACGGGCGTTGTTAGCAGCATCGCAACAAGAGTCGCAACGCCAATTAGTGGTTTCATTTTCATGTTGTTTTCGATATCTGATTCGCTCTGGAGTTCAATAATACGCCAGCCTCTATTGGCGATGCACGAGAATTGGCGGCAGCGGGTAGTTCAAGGTTGCACAGACGGCTCGAATGAGCTCGGCTTCGGCAACAGATAGGACGCCGTCATAGGCTGCACAACCACTGATAGCACGAAGTAGTGATTCCTGACCCTTACTGTTCAGCCCCAACAGCATGTCGAGACTACTATTGAGTTTGCTCACGCTGTGGTCTCGATCCGAACGGTATTCCTCATCGTGCGCCCACGAACCCAGCGAACGTACGCCAGTTGAAAATGCGGCGACTCGTTCGTCGTTGGTTTCGTGCCCATAGTCGGCCACGATTCGCAGCAAGTCGACAGCGGCCATGCGCAGTTCGCTGCGACGGGCGCGGGTCGCCGATCGCTTGCCCGTTGGATCAATTGCCTGTCCCAGGCTGCTCATCATGATTCTGTAGAAGCAGAATTCATAGAGTTGGATTTCACCGTCAACCTCGATCAGCTTGGTCGTCAATTCAACGAGGTATGCAAGTTCGGGGGCGGGGCGTAATTTCAGAGCAGGGAAGGATATCTCGAGTAGTGGTAGCCGATACTCGCCCTCTGCGGCGATGAGTTGGTCGTAAAATCGTCGAATGATCTCTGTTCTTTCTGTACCGAGTTGCTCCTGCAGCAAGGAGAACTGCCGTGCTGACTTTTCCCGGGAGCGGTCAAGGACCAATGTGATGCAGAGCAGGAACGCCATTTGCGATGAATGCGCGGCATCGTACAAATCTATCGGAATGGACACCCTGAGGTTCTGTGCAAATTCAACATGCTCGCGTTCAGGGTGGCCAACGGATTCTGCGATCGAATCTGATGAGACGTTAGTGCCACCGGTAGAGAACGCGGTGGTGACGTCACCGGCGAATGCGGCGTGCTGTGAATCAACATCGCGAACGCTGCGATGCTGGCGCGGATCCACGTCCGGAAAATCGCCGTCCCTGAAGCTCGGGTCCAACGCCTGAATGCGCTCGACGAGCGGTGGGTGTGTCGAAAACATGCCGGAGAGCTTCGCGCCACTGCCAAACAACATGTGGCTTACTTCTTCCGGGTCG
>Ga0209344_10002809_pt1 | contig 18524 bp, 12 predicted proteins | sample Cruoilmetagenom6_FD_187293 | JGI IMG/M metagenome (GOLD analysis project Ga0209344, IMG submission 187293) | Oil polluted marine microbial communities from Coal Oil Point, Santa Barbara, California, USA - Santa Barbara Oil Seep Sample 6 (SPAdes)... | ecosystem: Environmental > Aquatic > Marine... | reverse complement strand
TCGTGAAAAGCGCCGGGTCCTGGGCACCAAGTATGTTCGCGTCGTTGTCCGTCAGGTTGAAGACACCCGCGGTAGTGCCGTAGTCGCACTGGTAAAGATCGACCGCAGGGTTCGCAATGGGCTGGGGTCCCAATATTAAATTAAACTGTGTGGTAGCAAAACATCCAGTACTAATATTATTCTGTACTCGGGCAAAAATGAAAATTGACCCAGTAACTATATAAGGCTGTGGCAATGCGTTAATACCAGCAATAGCATCAGCGGGATTATCGTGATAAGTGACAGTGTATTCCAAGGGATTTTGTCCGTTTAGAATTATAGTGTCAAACGTGGTATTAAGATTAATGGGTTCTTGACCATTTCCACCTATATCACATAATCTATGAGGGCTTGGAGGAGCAGTTGCCGTAGCTGACGCGAAAGTAATTTCAAAAGAATCAATAGCATAACAAGTTGCATTTGGCTCTTCTATTCTAACCCAAATGGTTTCAGAGGAACCAACTATTGGGTAAGCATTGGCAGGAACAATAGGATTTGTTCCGTCCATAGCCTCTAATTGACTATGGTGATAGGTAATATTAAATAAAGGATCCTGAGTACCCCGAACGTCATCATCATTTTCGGTCAAATCGAAAATACCCGGACTTGTACCATCATCGCATATATAAAGGTCTTGAGGAGGACTTGCAATTACGGGCTGAGGGTAAAAAATTACATCAAAAAATTCTGAGTCAGTAACACCTAAAGGCAAGTAAATTTCGGCTTTGTAATTGCCAGTGGTTGTAACAGCTAAGGTTGGAGAGGTTTCAGCTGGTACAAATGGAGAAAAAGTTCCAGATCCTATAGGATTTTCAAAAAACCATTGATACCCTAGTGCATTTGGATTAGTAGCATCCAATATTTCAGTATCTCCATCGCAGGCAACAGTTTGTACAATGGAACAATCAAAAGCATCTGGGTCTCCAAAAGTTAAATTAAAAATATCTGCCGTAGAACTAAACCTATCTACAACAATTATAACTTCATCGCCAGGGACCAAGCTCAAGAATTGAACCTGTCCATCACCTACTGCAGTTTCACAAAAGTCGGTTGCAGTAAGGTTTAATCCTGTATCATATTCGCCCGCGGCTGGGGCATCATAACTTGCTCTATCTGCAACGCCAAGATTATTACAATCGGCATTTACCCAAACCGCAAAATCGTAATCTACATTCCCTGTCGGTTCAATTTGAAAAGTAAAATTAGTAGCTTGAATAATAGCTAACCGAAACCAGATAGTACGCGTACCTTGCAGTGTTTGACAACCCGTATTAATAGTTATTGGGGAAGGGTCTACAGCATTGTTCTGCAAACCATCTTGACTGTCACAAATAGGGATCAAAATATCACAAACCTGTGCTTGTGCAGTGGACAATGTTATTAAGGAGAGTACAAGTAATAGTAATGTCTTTTTCATTGAGGGGATGTTAATTCAAATTGTAGGTTTTTAACTATATTTTACGGAAGGCAATTTTTTTCACTTCCACTTCATCGATCAAAAATCGTATTTCATAGGTTCCGTTTTCCAAAAAAGAAAAATCAGCTTTAACCATTTGAAGACCTTCATTTTTGCTTATTTCTTTTGTGGATACATCAATATCATTACGACTTATTATATATTTAATCGTACTCGCATCTGAAAATTCAAAATTTAAAAGTGCGCTAGAAGAAACCTCAGAAGGTTCCATTGAAATTGTTGAGCTATAATCTGTATTATTGTTTTCCTGCCCATAAACAAAGGAAACAAGTAGAAAGGCAATTAAAGTGAGGAGCTTTTTCATGGTGTTTTGAATAAATTTTTTGCGAAAATTAAGAAAATTTTATGAAAATAGCTGGTTTAAAGCCTTAAAAATAAGAACTTCGACTTTTCACTACCAAAATGCTATTGCGTATCTTTGCAGGCTTATTACATAATTTATTAGATGGATTTAGAAAAACAACTAAAAGAGATTGAAGCAATGGGAAACGACCACATAGGCAGTTCCACCGAAACCCCTATGCGTACCGATGCTTTTGAGCTAAGTGATATTGAAAAAATTGCAAGTATCAAAAAAGATGTACAAAACATCATGCATACGTTAGGCCTCGATCTTAGTGATGATAGTTTAAAAGGAACACCTACCCGCGTGGCAAAAATGTTTGTACAAGAAATTTTTGGCGGGCTTCATCCAGACAGAAGACCCAAAGCCTCTACTTTTGAAAATAAATACAAGTACCAAGAAATGTTGGTAGAAAAAAACATTACCCTCTACTCCACTTGCGAACATCATTTGTTACCAATCGTTGGCAAAGCACATATTGCCTACATATCTAATGGCACTGTAGTGGGACTTTCAAAAATGAACCGGATTGTAGATTATTATGCCAAGAGGCCGCAAGTCCAGGAACGACTTACAATGCAAATAGTGAAAGAATTACAACAGGTTCTGGGCACTGAAGACGTAGCCTGTGTTATTGACGCCAAGCACCTTTGCGTCAATTCCCGTGGTATTCGGGATATTGACAGCAGTACCGTGACTAGCGAATTTGGCGGTGCTTTTAAAAACGTTGAAACACGAAGGGAGTTTTTGGATTACATAAAGCTTGACACAGAGTTTTAAAAGCCAATTCCAAAGGAAAATCTCTAACCTGAAACCCGAAAAATTGAAACAGCACGAACTTTTTATATACAATTCCCTTTCAAAAAAGAAAGAAAAATTCACTCCAATACATAAAGATGCAGTAGGAATGTACGTTTGCGGCCCTACCGTTTACAGCAATGTGCATTTGGGCAACTGTCGTACTTTTCTATCGTTTGATTTGGTTTTTCGGTATCTAAAACATTTGGGATACAAAGTACGATACGTGCGCAATATTACCGATGCTGGACATCTTGAAAATGATGGAGAGAGCGGTGATGACCCAATCCTTAAAAAAGCGCGAATCGAGCAATTGGAGCCTATGGAAGTGGTTCAAAAATATACGGTAGATTTCCATACCATTATGGCAAAATTCAACGCGTTGCCACCCAGTATAGAACCAACCGCTACAGGCCATATTTATGAGCAAATCCATATTGTTGAAAAAATTATTGAAGAAGGTCTTGCCTACGAAAAAAACGGCTCAGTTTATTTTGACGTTTTAAAATTCAACGAAACAAACAATTACGGAAAGCTCAGCGGAAGGCAAATTGAAGATATGATTGCCAACACCCGCGAGCTAGCCGCACAGACCGACAAAAAGAACCCGCAGGATTTTGCCCTTTGGAAAAAAGCCGAGCCCCAGCACATTATGCGCTGGCCATCGCCATGGGGGATGGGTTTTCCGGGGTGGCATTTGGAATGTACCGCAATGAGCACCAAATATTTGGGAAACAATTTTGACATACACGGCGGCGGAATGGACTTAAAATTTCCGCACCACGAATGCGAAATAGCGCAAGCGGAAGCCTGCAACCATACTTCGCCAGTAAATTATTGGATGCACGCCAATATGCTTACCCTTAACGGCAAGAAAATGTCCAAATCTACCGGAAACTTTATTCTTCCGATGGATATGTTTACGGGTGAGAACGATATACTGAGCAAGCCATTTTCGCCAACGGTTACCAAATTCTTTATGTACCAGGCGCACTACCGAAGTATTCTCGATTTCAGCAGTGAGGCTTTGGAAGCTTCGGAAAAAGGATTTAACCGTTTGATGGATGCGCATAGAATGCTGAATGAAATTACTATATCAGAAAAAAGCACTCTAGATATAAAAAGCTGGGTTAAGGCTTGCTATGATGCAATGAACGATGATTTCAATAGTCCAATTCTAATTGCGAATCTATTTGAGACGGTAAAATTTGTCAATTTGCTGAAGGACGGAAAGGAAACCATTACCGAAAAAGATTTGGAATTGCTAAAACAAACAATAGACGACTTTCTTTTCGATGTTTTAGGGTTGGAAGATAATGTTTCAGAAAATTCCCAAGATGGCGAAAAGCTTACCGCTGCGGTTGAGCTGCTTATACAATTGCGCAATACGGCCCGCGCCAATAAAGATTTCGCAATGAGCGATAAAATTCGCGATGAACTGGCCTCAAAAGGGATCCAGTTGAAGGACGGGAAGGACGGGACTACTTTTTCATTAAATTAATTTGGGTTTGAAAAAAATACTCACATATCCTTTCATTCTTTTGATCAAGGGATATCAAAATTTTATTTCACCCTTAACGCCCGACACTTGCCGCTACTCGCCTACCTGCTCACATTACGCGGTAGAGGCCTTACAGACCCACGGTCTACTGAAAGGCGGCTGGCTTGCGGCAAAACGTATAGCAAGCTGTAATCCGTGGGGTGGCTCGGGTTACGACCCCGTTCCCCCGAAAAAGAATTAATACTATGGCGCTCCATACTTTTTCGCTTTTGCTATCTTTACACAGCTTTTTAAAAACTCCAATATGCACTATTTAAGCTTTACCTGGAACCCTTCCGAAGGGATTGACCTTGGTTTTTTTATGATCCGTTACTACAGTTTAATGTTTGTAGTGGCATTTACCTTGGGTTGGATCCTCACCAAAAAGATTTACGAGCGCGAGGGGCTTGCACAGGAAAAACTGGACAGTCTGTTTATTTATATGGTAGTGGCAGTGCTGGTGGGCGCGCGTTTGGGACATGTAATTTTTTACCAACCCGAACTTTTTGTGCAGGATCCGCTTTCGGTCTTTTTGCCGATACAAACCGTGCCCGAATTTGAATTTACGGGCTTCCAAGGATTGGCAAGCCACGGAGCGGCGATTGCTATTGTGATAGCCATGTACTATTACAGTAAAAAAGTAATCCAAAAACCTATTTTATGGATTTTGGACCGCATCATCATTGCTGTGGCCGCAGGCGGTGTTTTTGTACGCATTGGCAATTTTATGAATTCCGAAATCATCGGGAAGCCATCGGGCGATTTTCCATTGGGTGTTCGTTTTGTGCATGAAGGCATCCGCAAGCAAGAAGCGGTGCAGGCCACGGGCATTCAGGACCCGGCAAAGGCTTATGACGCCATTGTGCACAACCCGCAATTTGCCGAACTGCTAAACAGCGTGCCTTTCAGGCACCCGGCGCAATTGTATGAAGCGGCCGGCTATGTAATTGTGTTTTTAGTATGCTGGTATCTGTATTGGAAAACCGAACGCAGAAAGCAGATTGGCTACATTTTCGGGGTGTTTTTGATACTACTTTTTATGGTTCGCTTTTTGGTTGAATTTGTAAAGGAAAGCCAGGGCGGGTTTGAGTCGTTACTAGGACTGCTCTCAACGGGACAGTGGCTGAGCGTTCCTTTTATTGTTGCAGGAGCTATTATCTTATTAAGGGCAACTAGGAAACATTCTTTAAAATAATAGCAAAAAGGCAATATAGCCTATCGTTTATTTTTTTATGCAGAGGCTTTTTTTAATATACACAAATCATTTTTATAATCCATTTTATTTCATATTTACAAATATTTTGTTAAAGTTATAGTGTCATTTTATCATTTTCGGCTTTTTGCTCAGAAAAATCTTTTTGCCATGAAAAAAACAACATTCTTTTTCTTGTTCCTGGTCACAACAATGGTTTGTTACGCTCAATATACTGCTGTGCCCGACCCCAATTTTGAAAATTTTTTGGAAGCCAACGGCATGGGTGATGGCGTGCCCAACAATGGACTGGTACTTACCGCAAATATTGAAAACGTTACTGTATTGGACTTGGATTCACAAGCCGGGGTAATAGATTTGACCGGCATAGAAGGCTTTGCTGCCCTTGAATGGTTGGATTTTAGCTCAAACTTGGTAGAAAATGTAGATCTTTCACAAAATATCTTTCTTAAAACTTTAGGTTGTATAAATAACAGATTGACAAGCTTAAATCTCTCTAATAACACCCAGCTTGAGTGGTTAAGCTGTCAAGGCAATCAAATGACCAGCCTACTATTGAATAGTCAAAACTTAGAGATAATGGAATGCTATGAAAATTATCTCTCGACACTCGATCTTTCTAGTGCTACTGCCCTTTCAGAACTTTATTGCAGTGAAAATCAATTGGAAGTCTTGAATATCACCCAGAATAGTAATTTAATATTACTAAATGCGGGGGGAAACGAATTGACATCACTTGATGTTTCCAATAATGAGGCTTTGATTTATTTAGGATGCAGTCATACAAACATTAGCAGTATAGATATTACCAACAATTATAACTTACGCACTTTTTATGCTGCTGATATTCCGCCTTTAAGCTATCTGGATATGCGGAACGGTAACAATGCAAACCTAAACTCGGTCAATGTTTTTGGTACGGATAGCCTTACTTGTATTTTTGTGGACGATGCCAGCGCTACCTATCTTGACGATTGGTACAAAGACCCATTTACAACATTTGTAAATAATGAGGCGGAGTGTGATGCTTTGGGAAATCAGGAATTTGTTGCAGCGCCATTCAAGATTTATCCCAATCCAGCAAATACATATTTTAATATTTCATCGAAAGTGGAAGGTGACTACTCATTGATTTCCGTGCAGGGTAAAATCGTTAATTCTGGCAATGTAGGTGCTGGTCTTTCACGAGTTTCAGTAGAAGGTCTTTCCAACGGGCTTTATTTTTTGGCCATTGAAAGTACAAGTGGAAGAACAGTTAAGTGGGTTATTAAAAAATAATTCATAAATTCACTTCCAAAACGATCATTTTTCCCAAATGAAAAAAATACTTCTTTCCGCAGTAATTGCCGCTTCCATCCTTTCATTTTATAATTGCAAAGACACCTCAACTTCAGAAACCAAAAGCCTTACCAAGGAAATAACCTTCACAAAAGAAGGCGAACTCCAGCTCATGAAGGCTGGAACCGATTCAATCATTGCATCGCTTGACATTGAAATTGCCGATGACGAATACCAAACCCAAACGGGCCTTATGTACCGCAACTCGCTGGGCAAGGACCAAGGTATGCTCTTCGTTTTTAAGGATATGCAGCGCCGCTCCTTTTATATGAAGAATACCAAGATACCGCTGGACATTATCTACTTTAATACCGAAAAGGAAATAGTAAGCATCCAAAAGAACGCCAAGCCAATGGATGAAACTTCCTTACCTTCGGAAGCAGCATCGCAATACGTGTTGGAAGTAAATGCAGGCCTATCGGATGTGTGGAAGCTTGAGAACGGCGATCGCATTCGCTTTTCATCTTCCAACTAAACAACATTTAACCCAAATAAAAGAGCTTTGTGTAAAAGCTACTTTTTTAAATAAAAAAAGACCCTTCCTAAAATGGAAAGGTCTTTTTTTTACTTCTGAAGAAAGAAAGACTATGCTTCCAAAGCGGGATCTGCTTCTTCTTTTTTATCAATCAAGTCTTCTACTTTTTTGCGTTTTATCGAATCATACATTACCGGAGTTGCAATGAACAATGACGAATAAGTACCGACCAAAATACCCACGATAATCGCGAATAAAAGACCACGTATAGATTCTGCGCCCAAGAAGAACATACTCAACAATACGATAAGGGTTGTAAAAGAGGTATTAAGCGTTCTACTTAAGGTGCTGCTCAATGCCACGTCTATTATACGGTTCATCTTCCAGCTTGGGTGTTCGCCAAAGTATTCACGAATACGGTCAAATACAATTACCGTATCGTTCAGCGAGTAACCAATTACGGTTAGTATTGCCGCGATAAAAGCTTGGTCTATCTCCATGCTGAAAGGCATAAACTTGTAGGTTAACGAGAACACACCCAGCACAATAAGTACGTCGTGAAATACTGCCACAACTGCACCGAGACTGAATTGCCATCTTCTAAAACGTAGCAGGATGTAAAGGAAAACTACAACCAACGAACCAAATACAGCCCAGAAGGAGTCTTTCTTAATATCGTCCGCAATGGTAGGACTTACTTTGTAATACTCCATTCTACCTATGGTTTTTCCTTCGCGGTCGCCCACAAAGTCTTCATAAGTCATATCTGCAGGCATATCCTTTTTAACTGTTTCAAAAACCATGCGCTCTATTTCTTCATCTACTTCAGTTCCGGTTTCGTCAACTTTATATTTGGTTGTAATCTTCAACTGGTTGTCGCCTCCATAGGTTTTCGCCTCGGCACTTCCAAAAGTTTCTATTAGGTTATTTTGAATTTCCTGTGAATTTACATCCTTGTCAAAACGCACGGTATAGGTACGTCCACCCACAAAATCAACCCCTTGGTTAAGACCGTTGAAAAACAGTGACGAAACACTTACAAGAATTAAAATAGCAGAAATAACATAAGCCATTTTACGTTTTTTAAGGAACGAAACGTGAACGTTTGTGAAAAGGTTTTTAGTTATTGAAGTAGAGCACGGCAATGGCTTACCATTCTTGGTATAGCTATCAATAAACAATCTTGTGATGAAGATTGCCGTAAACAATGCAGTAGCAATACCAATCAATAAGGTAGTTGCAAAACCTTGAATAGGCCCCGTTCCGAACACCAAGAGAATCAAACCTGTAAGACCGGTTGTAATGTTGGCATCAAGAATAGAAGACAATGCATTATTGAAACCATCTTTAATGGCATCCTTTTGTGCTTTGCCTTTTGCAAGCTCCTCCTTTATTCTTTCAAAGATAAGTACGTTCGCATCTACTGACATACCAATAGTCAATACAATACCTGCAATACCAGGAAGCGTAAGCACGGCACCTAGCCCTGCTAAAATTCCAAAGATGAAAAGAATGTTCACCAATAATGCTACGTCAGCAAAAAGTCCAGCTTTTCCGTAGTAACCAATCATCCATAGCAATACAATAAAAAGTGCAATTACGAATGACATAACACCACTGTTAATTGCTTCATGACCCAAAGTAGGACCTACTACTTCACCCTGAATAATCTCAGCCGAAGCAGGAAGCTTACCGGCTCGCAATACGTTTGCTAAATCCTGACCTTGGTTTACAGTAAAGTCTCCAGAAATCTGGCTACGTCCACCAGCAATTGGTCCAGAGGTTACACCTGGTGCTGAATACACAATATTGTCCAGTACAATAGCAATCTGGCTTTGGTTTTCATAGGCATTGCCGGTCATTTGTTCCCAAACTTTGGCGCCCTGGCCGTTCATTTGCATAGAAACTACCACGCGACTTAGATTGTCGTATTCCTGTCTTGCATCTACAACCACACTTCCTCCAAGGGGCGGAACATTGTCGCGGTTGCTCTTTAAAGCATAAAGTGCGGTCACCTCTTCATTTGACTGTGGTTCCACTTCTGGCAAGCCCCAAACAAATTTTGCAAAACGTAATTCATTTGGTAACAATGATTTTATTTGTGGGTTACGGAAATAACCGTTGATAGCAGCAGTATCCTTTAATCTGAAAGTAGCAATTACAGGGCTGCCTTGGTTACCCAAAGAAACCATTTTTGAAAGTATCGGGTTTGCCTTATTATCATCTACCAAAGAATCATTTACATCTTGCCCACCTAAAAGCTTGCTTACATCATCTTCTTCAGTTTTTGAGGTATCGGCAACAGTGCTTGTAGTATCGGTAATCTTTTCGGTTTCTGAGGCGTTCTTTGCCATTGCTATTTCACCTGCTTTGGCATCGGCAGCTTGAAGGAAACCTGCTATTTCCTCAAATTTATATACATCCCAGAACTCTAATTGGGCAGTACTTTGAAGCAATTTTTTAACCCTATCAACATCTTTAGCCCCAGGAAGCTCTACAAGTATTCTTGCAGATTGTCCCAAACGCTGAATGTTCGGCTGGGTTACTCCAAATTTATCAATACGCTTTCTCAATACTTCGAAAGCGGAAGTAATGGATTCGTCAATTTTCTTAGAAATGATTGGCTTTACTTGATCGTTGGTCATCCCCACATTGATCACGTCCTCCAAATTCTTGTTGAAGAAAATATCTGGCGAAGCAAGTTCATTCTCGCCCGGAAGCGCTTCAAAAGCCTTGAAGAAAGACTCTAAATAAGTGTCCTGACTATTCTTCTGTAGTTCCTTGGCATTCTCCAAAGCTTGGTTAAATGCAGGGTCTTTCGTGTTGTTCGCAAGTCCTTTAAGGATATCTTTTACAGAAACTTCAAGAATTACGTTAATTCCCCCTTTAAGGTCAAGTCCTTTGTTAAGTTCCTTCTCTTTGGCGGTTTTGTAGTCTATTCCTAAAAATACTGGATTGTTAGCAACAGAATCTAGGTAACGTGTTTCAGCATCGTCACGCTCGTGTGGTTCATTTTCAGAAAATTTGCTGTTAGCAAATTCCTTGGCGCTGTCTTCTACTTTGTTCGCAACAAACGTAAATGAAAGCTGGTAAATACTCACCAATCCAAAAAGGATAGCGAATACGGTAATCAGTCCTTTGTTTTGCATGTTTATATTTTTTGGTCAGATTTTTTTTAAAATCGGGCAAATATATGATTTGCTGTAATATCTGACAATTATAGGGGTTATTTTAAAATTAGTTTTGTGGCTTTGGGAATAAAGTGACCAAAGCCATTTTTTCAAAGTGTAAACTTTTCACCTTAAAAAAAATATCGTGAAGATTTGTTTTAAGATAAAGGGCCCGCCCTTACCTCTGGAATTTTGTGTGAAGTAGTGTCTATTAAAAGTGAAACATTGCGATAGTTTTTAAAAGCAACGTTTTCAAAACATTTTTTAAAAGTAAAATTGGCTTCGGGTACACCCAAAGACACAATAGGGTTTAAATATTGGTCTGTTGCAGATTTTACTTCAACGGGCAAACCCTTAAGCCCCAAGTCTAGCCTTGAATCTTTTTGGATTTTAACAACATTTACTTTGTAGGTGTTGGGGAATTCTTTGGAAGGTATTTCTGAGGAATTTTTACTTCCGAAAGCCGTTTCGCCCAACTGAAAGTCAATTTGGCCCTCAAACAAGTTTTTGATAATCGCGATATCTTTCGCGCTGTAGTAGGTTACCCTTAGTTTGCCGTCTCGAATTTCAGATATTTGAAAGTCATCAACACCTATAGACCTTAATTGGTTCGTTATATTGGAAATAGCTTGTTTGGCATCAACTTCGCTTACGGAATTTGTATTAAATTCTACAACAATTTCCTGATTGGGCAGGGTTGATTGCTCCAAGCTTACTCCAAAAAAAGCAAGGGCTAATAATAATATAGGTATGTACCATCTCCAGTTCACGCGCCAAATATAAAAAAATAAAGACTGTATCACTACAGTCTTTAAACAATATAAAACAAACAATAGAATTAAAATTCCAACTCAAAATAAAGGCTGCTCTCCGGATTTCCTTCGTTCACGTCTTCACCTTTTAAAATTTCGCCGTTGGTGTTTATCAATTTCAGATTGATTTTCCAATAGCCGGTCATAGTCAAGGACAGCTTTCCATCATACATTTTTGTGGCCGAGGTATAGGTAAGGTCCACATTATTCGGCGAACTGTGGTTGCCCATTCCCGGCATTCTTGGATCCACCGTTATCCTATAATTTTCAACTATTGGAAAGCTCATCATAGATTCCATTTTATAAAGAACGGCTTGTAGATCGTTCACTGCAACTTTTGGGTCTTTTGGGTTAACATACGCCAAAATATACCGCGTATCGTCGCTGCCCATAAACACTTGTGTCTTTTTCAACCCATCAGCCGGTTGCGATACCGATACGCGCAGGGCCTCTTCCTTTTGCTGGCCGTTTAGGGAGTAATTAAAAACCACTTCCCAATATTCGGTATCGTTACTTGCCATCTGGAAAACAATGTGTCCTTTATAAACGGTGCTCTCTTCGGAATTGGTCAACATACTATGTGGTGCGGAATGCTCCATCGTTTCCATATGCATCATCGGCATCCAGGTTGGAGCTGCATTGGAAACGTACTTATCGTTTGCCATGTCTTTAATTCTAATGAAAATTTCATTGTAACCCACTTCCAGATTTTGTTTTTCCGAATAAATCTGAACGGTATGGTCTGTAGCCGGAATTTCATAAATCATGTTTAAACCTTCCACAGGGTTAACCGCTACCGGCGTGTTTTCATCATCACCCGAACAACTTACGAATGTGGCTGAAAGAAAAAGTAGTGCGAATATATATTTTAGTGTTTTCATAATTTTATTTTATTAATTGATTGAGTAAGAAATTGTTAAGTAAAAATTACGGCCCATCCGGGGAATGTTGTTCCAATCGGTATAGGTAGAATAATTGGTATCAAAAATGTTTTCAATCCCTGCTTTTAGGAAAAGGTCGTTATCATTTAAAAAGAAACGTTTTCCGAAGCTTGCCGAAAGTGTAGCATAAGCCGCACTTTTGGTTTCACCATAGGTAGGATTATAATTAGTCTGCTCCCCAGCGCCATCAACCGATAGCGATGCGGAGAACTGGTTTTTATAAAAATCAATCGCACTTCGGTATGAGATTGGGCTTATAAGCGGCAAGTTTTCACCTTCATCATCCACGCCTCGGTGGTATGAAACTCTTCCCGTTAATTTAAATGCGTTCGAAATACTATATCTTCCCGAGAGCGAAGCGTTAAAAAGCTGCGCATAATCAAGATTGGTATAAATTTTCACGCCCTCGGCACCAATGGTCATGGTGCTTAGCGATGGATCAACCACGCCAATGATGTATTTAAAAACGTGGAAATAATTGGCAGCAGCAGTAATTTCAAAAATGGGCTTTTTAAAAGTTACAGAAAGATTCGCATCAGCAGAACCTTCAGTGTTCAAACCCGGGTCGCCAATATAATCGTGATTATCAAAACTGTTGAAAAGATAAAACCCATACCCTTCCGAAACCGAGGGCGCGCGTTCGCCATAGGAAAGGCCGCCGTTAATATGAAAGTCACTCAGCATTTTGTGATATTGGGCCGAAAAACTTTTCAGGAAACGGGTATGGGTCCTGTCCATTTCGGGATAGAAAATTTTTAGACTGTTCAGCCCAAAGTCATCGGCAACCGTATTGGAATTGTACGCCAAACGTGTGGAAAGTTTTAAAGAAGCATTTTTCAGCGGAATATGGTCTTCGGCATAAAAACCAACATTTTTGGTACGCACGTCGGGCCACGTAAGCATGAACATCAACGGCTCGTTGCTGTTGGTTGGGTACATGGTCATTTCCGCGTAGCTTTTGTTGTAAAACCCATCCCACTTAAAAAAGAAGTGATGTTTTTCTTTATTGAAATTTGCCTGAGTATAAAATCCCGCGGTCTCGCTCCAGCCCGGCATATCCATATGTATTGGCACATTGGGTCGCTTGGTGTCGTCCATTACGTGCTTTATGGTATTGAAATACATCTTGGTTTCCCAATTGCTGAAATTTCCAAACAACGTATCCTGCTTAAAACTCACCGACGCAATCACGGCACGCGCCAAGGAAACATCCATCGTCAGGGCAGGATATCCCACATCGTTTGCTTCATCGTATATTAAGGTAGCGGAAATGGATTTGTCCTTGGCAAGTTTATAGCCCGAATTTATTGAGAAGTTATACTTTTCAAACTGTGAAAATTTCACTTCTTTATTGCCACCGGCCTTGTAATTATCGGCCTTGCGGTAAATTCCATCCAGATTGAAATAGAATTTTTCTTCGGAATAATTGAGCTCGCCTCCAAAAACGCGCATGGAATTGTTTGTTTCAAAAGCACTTTCCAAAGAACCCGTCCATCCGGATGATTTAAAATTGCTTTTGTCCAATTTCAAATTGATACCGCCGCCTATGGTATTCCCAAATGCCGCGCCCTGCTGGCCTGAACCTATTTCCGCCTCCGAAAGATTGGAGACATCAACATAGGAAGTTATCGGGTCCATTTTATCGGTACACGCGCCAAATATCTGCATGCCATCTATGGTTATTGCCAATCGTTCGGAGGCCATATCGTTCATTGTTGGCTCCCAGGCGTAGGCGCCACGCTTTACCATTTTGATACTGCGGGACGACTCCAAAAACTCGTCCAATGTGGACAAGGGTTTGCGCTGTTTTTGGTGGTCCAATTGTCTGCCTGCGGAAATAACCACCACTTCATTGAGCTGAATTAATTTCAGACTGTCCGCCGGGGTTTCCTGGGCATAGACTTGTGTGGTAAAACTGCCGCAAATAAGCGCACACCAAAGCCAGCCCATAAGCATTCCCTTTACGGGGAACACAGGTATAAATGCTTTCATTTTGAATATGTTTTGATAATTAAAAGAAGTATCTAACTGATTTTTTTCAGAGAAAATTTCAGAAAGAATCGTTGCTGAAAATTATCCCAACTGCGGCGGATGTAGAATTTTTGAGATATAAAGGGAAGAATTCAAATTTGGCTTGTAGCCGATATTTTCAACTGAAATTAATTCGTCGGCCGAAGCAAAGCTATATTCCGCGAAATTTTCAGAAATAATAAACTGCGGAATCTCGGTCTTGGATGTTTTATTATTGAACGGATTGTCATCCTCTGCCCCTGCTTCCTTTGCCAATTCCTTGGTGAGATGGCATTTCCCGTTACATTGCATTTCGGGCTTGTCTTTGTTCTCACATAGCACGTTCACTATGTAATCATAATTTGCTACATATTCCACCACGGGCCACAAAGGTTTTGTGAACATGATTAGCGAAACGAGTATGAGAATTATGTTTTTCACAACACAAAGATAGCACCCATACGGACTGTCAAAAAATGACTTTTATCACATTCCTATAAATATATTTAAGACTAAGCTATCTGTAATAGTGAAAAATATCCGACAAATCATTTTAATATTCAAAATTTGTCAACTTTTTACTGTTGATAAATTTTTATGAATCTGATTATTAATATATTAACAATCCATTCTTGACAACTTTAAGAATTAAAATTATAATGGGATTGCTATTTTGCTATATTTACATACTTTAAAAATCCGAATTTAATTAATAAAAATCTTTTCAAAAATATGCAAGTAAAAACCGCCATCCCCACTCCCCAAACCTACACACAGGATGAAGCTTTTGAAGCTTCGGTTGAATATTTCAAAGGTGACGATCTTGCTGCCCGCGTTTGGGTAAACAAGTACGCCCTAAAAGATTCTGAAGGCAATATTTATGAAAAAACGCCAAACGATATGCACCGCCGTATCGCAAAGGAAATTGCGCGTATCGAGCAGCGCTATGCCAACCCAATGACCGAGGAAGAAGTTTTTGAGGCTATCAAAGATTTCAAGTACATCGTGCCCCAAGGCAGCCCTATGGCGGGAATAGGCAATCCGTACCAGATTGCTTCATTATCAAATTGTTTCGTAATAGGAAACAACGGCGATTCCGATTCTTATGGAGGCATTATGAAAATTGACCAAGAACAGGTACAATTGATGAAACGTCGCGGCGGTGTGGGCCACGATCTTTCGCACATCCGCCCGAAAGGGTCTCCGGTGAAGAATTCAGCGTTGACCTCAACTGGGATTGTTCCGTTCATGGAGCGCTATTCAAATTCAACCCGCGAAGTGGCCCAGGACGGCCGTCGTGGCGCGTTGATGCTTTCGGTGTCCATAAATCACCCCGATTCCGAAGATTTTATTGATGCGAAAATGGAGCAGGGAAAAGTTACCGGCGCCAACGTTTCCGTGCGAATGGACGATGCTTTTATGCAAGCCGTAAAAGACGGAAAAAACTATACGCAGAAATATCCAATTTTTAGCGAAAACCCCAAAAACACAAAGGAGATCGAGGCTGGAAAGCTTTGGAAAAAAATAGTGCACAACGCTTGGAAATCTGCCGAGCCGGGCATTCTTTTTTGGGATACTATTATTAAGGAGAGTGTGCCGGATTGCTATGCCGATTTGGGCTACAAAACCGTATCCACAAATCCATGTGGCGAAATCCCGCTTTGCCCTTACGATTCCTGCCGTTTGCTGGCCATCAATCTGTTTTCGTATGTTGAAGAACCTTTCACCAAAAATGCTTCCTTCAATTTTGAGCTTTTCAAAAAACACATCGGTATCGCCCAAAGAATAATGGACGATATTATCGACCTGGAACTAGAAAAGGTGGATGCCATCATCGCAAAAATAGATGCCGATCCGCAGAGCGATGAAGTGAAAGCCGTAGAGAGAAATCTTTGGAAAAACATTCAAACAAAAGCAGAGGAAGGCCGCAGGACCGGGATTGGTATTACCGCCGAAGGTGATATGCTGGCCGCTTTGGGCATAAAGTACGGCAGCAAGGAAGGAATCGATTTCTCAGTTGAAATCCATAAAACCGTGGCTTTAGAAGCTTATCGCGCATCGGTTTATACCGCCAAGGAAAGAGGTGCCTTCAAAATATTTGATAGCGAAAGGGAAAAAAACAACCCATTTATTCTTCGCCTAAAAGATGCGGATGAAAAGCTGTACTACGATATGCTCGAATACGGCCGAAGAAATATCGCATTGTTAACAATCGCCCCAACGGGAACTACCAGTTTGATGACACAGACCACTTCGGGCATTGAGCCTGTTTTTCTTCCTGTTTACAAACGAAGAAGAAAAGTAAACCCGAACGATAAAAATGTACGTGTTGATTTTGTGGATGAAGTAGGCGACAGTTGGGAGGAATACGTGGTTTTCCACCACCGTTTTAAGCAGTGGATGGAAGCAAATGGCATAGACACCGAGAAAAATTACAGCCAAGAGGAACTGAACAAAATTGTGAAAAAGTCGCCGTATTATAAGGCAACTTCCAACGATGTGGACTGGATGAGCAAAGTGCGGATGCAGGGCGCGGTACAGAAATGGGTGGACCATTCCATTTCGGTAACCATCAATTTGCCGAACGATGCTACCGAAGAATTGGTTGGAAAACTGTATCTCGAAGCGTGGCAAGCAGGCTGCAAAGGCGTTACGGTTTATCGCGACGGCTCGCGTTCCGGGGTTTTGATTTCCAATGAGGAAAAGAAAGAGGAAGACAATGAAACGCTTACAGCTTTCCCAACCATACGTCCGGAAATTTTGGAGGCAGACGTGGTACGTTTCCAAAACAGCAAAGACAAATGGATTGCCTTTATCGGCTTGATTGATGGAAAACCCTATGAAATTTTTACCGGTTTTGCAGATGACGAGGACGGAATTTTAATTCCGCGTTGGGTAAATGAAGGTGTTATTATAAAGAATAGAAACGAGGACGGAACTTCGCGTTACGATTTTCAATATAAAAACAAAAGAGGCTATAAAACCACTATTGAAGGGCTTTCGCATAAATTCAACCCAGAGTTTTGGAACTATGCAAAATTGATTTCCAGCACGCTCCGCCACGGCATGCCGATAGAAAAAGTGGTGGATTTGATAAACAGTCTGCAACTTGATAGCGAAAGCATCAACACTTGGAAAAACGGGGTTGCGCGGGCGTTAAAACGCTACGTTGCCGACGGTACTGAAGCTCGCAAGCAGAAATGTGAAAACTGCAACAGTACGTCGTTAATTTACCAAGAAGGCTGTTTGACTTGTAAGGACTGTGGGTCTTCGAAATGTGGGTAGAAAAGAGACGTAAGACCGCTTCGCTTTAAGACCTGCCTGTCGTGCCTTGGCAGACAGGCGTAAGACTAAACCCCAAAGGTTTTAAAAACCTTTGGGGTTTTTCAATGAAAAAAACCTCACAGGTCTCGAAGACTTGTGAGGTTTAATTATATTAATCTTATTTTGGAATTAAAGTTCCAGTAAATCATTCGTTTTTCTTACACCTTCGGCACTTTCTTTCATATGTGCTTTTTCGGCATCGTTCAATTCAAGCTCAACGATTTTTTCGATACCGTTTCTGCCCAAAATAACTGGAGCGCCAATGCAGATATCCTTCATTCCGTATTCGCCATCGAGCATTACCGAGCAAGGGAACATTTTCTTTTGGTCGCAGGCAATGGCCTGAACCAAAGCAGAAACTGCTGCGCCGGGAGCGTACCAAGCTGAAGTTCCCAAAAGTTTGGTAAGCGTAGCGCCGCCTACTTTAGTATCTTCCATTACCTGGTTCATTCTTTCCTCTGAAATAAATTTTGTTACGGGAATACTGTTTCTAGTAGCCAAACGCGTTAAAGGAACCATTCCGGTATCGCTGTGTCCACCGATTACCATTCCGTCCACATCACTGATTGGAGCGCCCAAGGCTTCGGCCAAGCGGTATTTGAAACGTGCGCTGTCCAAGGCCCCGCCCATTCCTATGATTTTATTTTTGTCGAGACCCGAGGTTTTATGCACCAAATAGGTCATAGTATCCATCGGGTTGCTCACTACGATTATAATAGTTTTAGGAGAGTGTTTTACAAGGTTTGAGGAAACATCCTTCACAATTCCAGCGTTAATACCTATCAATTCTTCACGCGTCATTCCCGGTTTACGTGGAATCCCGCTGGTTATTACGCAAATATCGCTATCGGCAGTTTTTGAATAATCGTTGGTTACTCCTGTGATTTTGGTATCGAAACCGTTTAGGGAAGCGGTCTGCATCAGGTCCATCGCCTTTCCTTCGGCAAATCCTTCCTTGATGTCGACCAAAACTACTTCGCTTGCAAAATTCTTGATGGCAATGTACTCGGCACAGCTCGCGCCCACGGCACCTGCCCCTACAAC
>Ga0209344_10002804_pt1 | contig 18543 bp, 18 predicted proteins | sample Cruoilmetagenom6_FD_187293 | JGI IMG/M metagenome (GOLD analysis project Ga0209344, IMG submission 187293) | Oil polluted marine microbial communities from Coal Oil Point, Santa Barbara, California, USA - Santa Barbara Oil Seep Sample 6 (SPAdes)... | ecosystem: Environmental > Aquatic > Marine... | reverse complement strand
TTATGAGAATTACAGGCACCCGGTCGCGTTCTCCTGCTGTCCTGATAAGGTACCTGACCGCGATTATCTAAGTTTTTAGAAACTTCTCCGCCCTTAATGCGTTTCCCCATGCCGGTTCGATACGTCTCATCGCCTTTAATTTTTTGATCGATTTCAAACAAAGCGTATTCTTCATCCGCCGCTTCCCCAAAACCAATCACTGTGGCAATAATAATGGCTTCACTTTGAAGAATCATTTCTTCGGTCGTTAAATCTTCAACCGGAGAACAAGCTAAAGAAAAACCAGATATTAAAAATCCAATAATACTTATATATTTATTCATTAATTTCACCCTTATTGCATTCAATCAGTTGTAATTCTTGGTCTTAATGTCGTTTCAACTTCATAAATCCCAAAAATATAAAATGGTGCATGTTCAGACACTCTTTTATCAACCATCTGTCTGATTGACCCAGCCACATCCAAATCACTGATGAGTCCATACTCATTAATAAAGGGCAAATAGGGTTCAAACAGCTTTTTCTCATTGTCTTCATAACCACAATTGCTGATACCACTCATTAACATGAAGTCAGCTATATCGTAACCAAGGAAATTAAAATTAAGACCGTGTTGATTTATACATTGAAGCCATTTGGGATAATAAATATTTGAATGATCAAAAAAATGGATAATTCGTGAATAGTCCTTTGGCGGCATGGTAATCAATATAGTGACATGATCTTTATTTAATTCAAAATCAGGATGTAGCTCAACATCATTTGTTAAAAACTCTGTGTGCGACTTATCAAGATGATCCCACACAGCATCATCGATTGAAAGTGGTTTTTTAACCTCACAGTTTAGTAAAAATTGTTTTTTTCTATTTTTATCCCAAGGAGCCAAATTTGCTTTATTAATTTTGACCATAAACCAAGCCACAGACTCACTCAAGTAGTTAAAAAATGACATTCCTAATCTCCCTGCTGTAAAAACATTTGCTTACCCGGTAAAAACCCAGTAGAATGCGCGGCTGACTGTGGAGCGGTAGTTCAGTTGGTTAGAATACCGGCCTGTCACGCCGGGGGTCGCGGGTTCGAGTCCCGTCCGCTCCGCCAGTTCATCTCTCGGCATATTTCTTATTTTACATCCAAACTTAGAACGACGATCCGGGTTGTTTTAAGAATTCTTTTTCTGCGGTCGTTGATTCCCGACCCAAAGTTTTATTACGGTGCGGATAGCGCCCAAACTGATCGATGATGGCTTTGTGCTGTTTGGCGTAATCGAAACTGCTGGCATCACCCAGCGCTTTAAACAATGCCACTGACTGGGCTTGAATGGTTTTAGACTCGCTGTGCATAAACGGCATAATCAAAAATTTGGTATGATTCTGAGCCAGCTTCAAATAATCGCAATGCCGCAGGGCTTCCTGAGACAATACCAGCGACATAGGGTCCTGAGCAAAAGCCTGTGGCTGGTCTCTGAATAGATTTCTTGAAAACTGATCCAAAACAATAATCTCAGCTAAGCGACCGTCTATCGTGTCACGCCATGTGCTCAATTCAGCGGCTGCGGCTTGTTGCCAGATATCAAAGAATTTCGTTCGAATTTCATCATCAAAGCCACTGTCTTTTTTAAACCACATAACCGGCTTTACGCCATACCAAAAATCCAAAACTTGTTGCGCTTCTTTTTGACTTGTTGCATTCATAAAACCTCCTTAATAATATCAAATCAACATTATAGTTTATGAACCACTGATTTTTAGGTATCATGTTCTTTTTTTAAATTCTGACTACCATGAGATTAATCGCACTGCCTTTGATTATTTTATTAAGCGCTTGTCATTCTTTACCCAATCACAAAAATACCGATGATTCTGCTCAGGACAGTACGCTCAGTCGGCCTGACCCACATTCCATGGCGAACTTTGAAGATGTCGCCATCAACCACTTAGACTTAGTGCTCAAAACCGACTTTAACGACCGGCAACTTAAAGGCCATGTGGTGATTCACTATAAAAAATTAACACCAGACGTTAAATACATGGTTCTTGATACCCGCGATTTAAAAATCCGTCGTGTTTTTGGTGTCAATAATAACAAAAATCTATCCTGGAAACTGGGTGAGCGACAAGCCCCATTGGGTAGCCCGCTGCACATTAAACTACCCGATGATGGTCAGGCGATACGCATTGAATACCAAACCCAGCCCCAAGCCACCGGCCTGCAGTGGTTGAATCCGGTACAAACCGCCACCGGCCAGCATCCGTATTTATTTTCCCAATCACAAGCCATTCATGCCCGCAGCTGGATTCCGCTGCAGGACACACCGGCGGTGCGTTTTACCTACCAGGCGCAGATAGAAGTACCCAAGGGTTTACGCGCCGTTATGAGCGCTGATAACAGCCCTGAATTAAATACCGAAGGCATTTATCACTTTACTATGCCGCAAGCCATCCCGTCCTATTTAATGGCGATTGCGGTGGGCGATTTAGCCTATAAAAAAATCAGTGAACATGTTGCCATTTTCGCCGAACTTCCTTTTTTAGAGCCGGCGGCGTACGAGTTTGCTAAAACCGAAGATATGATTGATGCCGCAGAAGAACTGTATGGCGATTACCGTTGGGGCGACTATGATTTATTGGTGTTACCACCGAGTTTCCCTTTTGGCGGCATGGAAAACCCGCGCCTGTCCTTTATTACGCCAACGGTGATTGCCGGTGACCGTTCATTGGACTCTCTAATTGCCCATGAGCTGGCACATTCCTGGTCGGGCAATTTAGTCACCAATGCCCGCTGGTGTGATTTATGGCTGAATGAGGGTTTTACCTCATATATCGAAGCCCGCATTACCGAAAAAGTCCATGGTCAAGAACGCATGATTATGGAGGCTGCGCTGAACTTACAGGGCTTGCAAAAGGAAATGGCGGATTTACCCGAAGCCGAGCAGCGCTTATCCACCTGCGAAGTTGAATTAGACAGTGAAGATGTGTTTAGTGGCGTGGCTTACGATAAAGGCCGATTCTTTTTAGAGTGGATGGAAAAACAAGTGGGTCGGACTGAATTTGATGCCTTTTTGAATCAATATTTTGATGATTTTGCTTTTCAAAGTGTCACCAGTAAGCAGTTTTTGACTTATTTACAGGACAATTTGATTTCAAAACATCCGCAAAAATTACCGTTAAGTACGGTTAAAGAATGGATTTACGGCCCCGGATTACCGGATGTTTTATATGTGCCGGTCACCCATAAATTTGAAACCATTAACGATCGCATAATGAACTGGCAAAATGACCAAATCCAACTTTCTGATGTACATACCGAAGATTGGACCACCCAGGAATGGCTGCATTTTTTACGTGCTTTACCACAACCCTTAAATCAAAAAACCATGCAACAATTGGATCAGGCTTTTGGTTTTAATGACAGCCAAAACAGCGAAATAGCCCATGACTGGTTGCTGTTGAGTATTCAAAACCGCTATCAAGTGGCTTATGACCGTTTGATTAATTATTTAACAAGTATTGGTCGAATGAAACTGATTGTGCCTTTATATAAAGCCATGATGGAAACCGATGATTTGCAAGAGTTAGCCAAACGTATCTATGAAAAAGCCCGTGCCGGTTATCATCCACTGGCACAACAGGCGGTGGATCCGATTGTTGAATATCAGGCTCAACCCTAAATTATTCGATAAACATGGTTGCCGTATCTAATACACTACACTAAGTTTCGTTTATTAGGTACGGCATTTTTATAGCGATAAACCAACCCCATAGAGACCAAGGCTGTAGCGGCAAAACCCAAGGCAATCGGCCATAAAGTGCTGTCTAATTGTTGAGAAATTGCAATACCTATAACGGCGGCCAAAAAAGTTGAAATACTGCCGATCACCGAAGCCCCCATACCGGCCACATCACCCAATGGCATCATCGCAATCGCCATTACATTCCCAAACACCAAGCCCACACACATGTTAATCAAAGCCACTGCAGCCACAAAAATCCATAAAGGCGGTAAGCCACTGTAAATAAACATCAAACCGAGGTGAATCATATTAATTAAAACCAAGCTTACTAAGGCATATAAGGTCACCCGCATGGCGCCAAAACGCATCACAACACGGGAATTAATAAACGCCGCTAAGCCAAAAAATAAAGCCAGCAAACCAAATATATACGGGAATTTATCCGGTACCCCGTAAAGTGTGGCAAAAATTTGTTCGGCACTGTTCAAGTAGGCCATAAAGCCGCTGAATATAACACCGCTGACCACCGCAAACACAATCGCCAAAGGCTCCGTTATCACCTGCATAAAAGAGGTCTTTAAGCGTGCCAATCGAAGCGGTTTTTTATGGTGTGGTGCCAGTGATTCAGGTAAGCGCAACCAGGTCCATAAAAGTACAGCCAGCCCAAAACCTAAAAACACATATAAAATTAAATGCCAATGCCCCAACCACAATAATAAACTACCCAGAGTCGGTGCAAACACCGGTACTAGAATAAATATCAACATCACCAAAGATGTCACTTTGGCCATTTCATCGCCTTTGAAAAAATCCCGGGTAATGGCATTAATCATAATTCTCGCTGCCGCGGCACCCACCCCTTGTAAGCCACGGGCCAATAAAAACACCCAATAATCATCCGCCACCAACAGCCAAAAAGAAGCACCGATATAAACCAATAAACCAAAAATAACCACCGGCTTACGACCCACAGTATCAGAAATTGGTCCGTAGATAATTTGCACCGAAGCAAAACCCAGCATATAGGCACTGACAATCCACTGTTGCATATTGGCTTCCTGTAAACCAAAAGAGGCCAAAATTTCGGGCATCGCCGGTAATTGCAAATCAATGGTTAGAGCACCCAAGGAACTGAGCATGGCCAATAAAACAATCAGCTCAAAGTAGAATATTTGTTGTTGGTTTTTTTTGAGTTTCATTATTGTAGTTAATCACCAAAACAGAACAGCCGTCACCACAGGCAACGGCCGGTTATAGTGTAAACGAATTGAATGGCTAATCGCCGGATAATATCACATCATCATAAAATGGAATGTTATGTTGGGCACACATACTTTTTACTTGTTCGATCTCAATACCCGGTAATTTGACCTGGCTGCCATTCGTTAAAATTAGCACCGGAAACGTCTTGCCGTCTTCTTGCCAGACTTCGGCTTTGGCAATTTCATGCCAGCTGTAATTAACCAAAGTCCGTTGTGCCTGTGAATAAACGGTAAATCCGAAAGGTGTGGCAAAAATGCGGGGCTTTTTATTGGGGAAAAATCGCATGCGAATATAATTAACCAATAACACCACCGGCACCAACACCACAATCAATAATATGATGGGTATCAATAACAATAGCATCAAAAGAAATATCAGCCAGGCCAAGGGATTGGGACCGGCGGGCATAAAGCCCAAGACACGATTTTTTATTTCAATTTTTCTCACGGTATGTCCTTAGCTTCTTTTTAAAATGGCTTTGGTTTCTAAATATTCATAAAAACCCGCTTCACCCCGCTCGCGGCCGTTGCCTGAATGCTTATAACCCCCGAAGGGTTCGGTGCCTTGCATCATGGCACCATTAACATGAATAACACCGGCTCTGAGGCTGTTGGCAATGTGGTTAACGCGATCCTCATTGGCACCGGAGACGTAGCCGGATAAGCCATAATCATTGTCGTTGGCCAGCTCGATGGCTTCTTCATCATTTTCATAAGTCAGCACGGTCAGTACCGGGCCAAAAATTTCTTCTCTGGCAATCGTCATGTGGTTTTCGACATCGGAAAAGGCGGTTGGTTTAACATAATAACCTTTTTTCAACCCGGCCGGATAACCTGGACCGCCGGTAATTAAACGGGCGCCCTCAGCGACACCATTTTCCAGGTGTTGTTGAATACGTTGCCATTGCGTTTTGGACACCACCGGGCCTGAAAATGTGGTTTCACTGTTGGGGTCGCCCACATGTATTTTTTCCAGGGTTTTTTTAATCACATCTTCAGCTTCTTGTTGTCGGTATATCGGCACAAACATACGTGAGGGCGCATTACAATTCTGCCCGGAATTTAAACACAAGGCTTTGGTACCACCGGCCACCGCTTTGGCAAATAGCTCGGTGGATAAATCATCCAGAATAATGTTCGCCGATTTACCGCCTAATTCCTGGGTGACACGTTTAATACTGGCAGCGGCGTCTTTAGCCACTTCAGTTCCGGCGCGGGTGGAGCCGGTGAAAGACACCATGGCAATATCCGGGTGTTTAGAAATGGCGGAACCCACGGTCGGCCCGTCACCGTGAATCATATTGACTACACCGGCCGGCACCCCGGCTTCATGTAAAACTTCCATTAAAATCTGTGCCGAGAAAGGTGCCACTTCGGATGGCTTCCAAACCACCGTATTGCCGGTGGCCAGAGCCGGTGCCAGTTTACAGGCGATTTGGTTCATCGGCCAATTCCAGGGTGTAATTAAACCGCACACGCCGATGGGTTCGTAGCGCTCAGTATGATTGGCATAGGTTTTATCAAACTCAAAATCTTTTAAAACATTCAAGGCTGTCTTTAGGTGACCATAACCACTTTTGGCCTGATAATCACCGGCCAGCCAATGGGGTGCGCCCATCTCTTCGGTGATGGCTGCAGCGATGTCATCACTGCGCTTTTTATAGACGTCGCCTATGCGTAACAGTAAATCAATGCGTGTTTGACGATCCGTTTGGGAAAAGGATTGAAAAGCCGCCTGTGCCGCCTTAACCGCCGCATCCACATCTGACGGCTGGCCAGCAGCAACTTGTCCCGCCACCTCTTCAGTGGCCGGGTTGATCACCTCAATAAGGCCATGATCTTTGGCTGTTTGCCATTTTCCATTGATATAAAACTGTCTGTAATCGCGCATAAATAAACCCCTTACTGGTAAAACATGAGTTCTTTATATGGTTACAAATTAGGCCTGATTCAAGAACTCCGATTAACTTAACCCTAACAACAACTGCTTTACAATTCACGCCATGTCTTTTATAAAACACAACCCAAGCAATAACCCCAAGGCTTTACACCTGGAAGCCGATGGCTTACGCGCACTTTCGGCCTTGATTAGCAAACACAATCTGGCCATTCACACCCCTGAAATTAAGGCGGTTGATTCACAACAACTGATACTTGAACGCATCCCAAATCAAGTGGCCCGCAAAGATCAGTGGCAATTATTGGGTGACCAACTGGCTCGCCTACATCAGGTTGAACAACAATCCTTTGGCTATCCGGAAGACAATTACATTGGCCTTAATCCACAAAAAAATGGTTTATTTGATGACTGGGGGACTTTTTTCTATCAGCAACGCTTACTGTTTCAGTGTCAACTCATTCAACAATCAAGTATCCGCAACGAAATACAAGCCGGTTTAGAAAAACTACAACAGCCTTTAATTGAGTGGCTCAATCAACACGCCATCAAACCGGCCTTACTGCACGGTGATCTATGGTCGGGCAATGTCTTATTCAGTGACAACAAAGTTTGGTTGATTGATCCGGCGGTTTACTGGGGTGATTCGGAAGCTGATATGGCGATGACTGCTTTATTTGGCGGTTTTCCCAAAGCCTTCTATCAAGCCTACCATCAGGGATTACCTCAATCGGCTGATTATTCCTTAAAGAAAATCTGTTATAATCTCTATCATTACTTAAATCATTATAATTTGTTTGGCCGTGGTTACCTGGCCGCCTGTCGCAGTCATTTAAACCAGCTGACAACCGCAATAACTTAAAATATATGCAAAAAACCACTCCCTTTCTGATGTTCAAGGGTCGCGCCAAAGAGGCCATAAAACGCTATCAAGCCTGTTTTGCTGACTGCCAGATTAAACACATTGATTATTTTGGCAGTAAACCCAAAGCCATGGCCGGTTGTGTTAAATATGCCGAAATAAACATTAATGGCCAGGATTTAATTCTGATTGATTCTCCCGTTGAGCATGCTTTTGGCTTTACCCCGGCGATTTCTTTTATGGTGGATTTTGAGCAAGCAGATAAACTTAAAAAGGCTTATCATCAACTCAGCAAGGATGGCGAAGTCATGATGCCGTTAAACCATTATGATTTTGCTGAACAATACGCCTGGTTCAACGACAGTTACGGTGTGTCCTGGCAATTTCGGTACGCACCCAAATAACCATGCCCAAAAATAATAATCAGGACACGCTGTTACGACAATGGCACCTCCTCGGTGCTTTGCCGGCTAAAGGCCCGGGTATTACCACCCGGGAAATTACCGATTATTTAAGTGACTTAGGCTATACAACAGATATCCGCACCACCCAAAGAGACCTGGTCAAACTTAAAAAAGTGATGGCCATTAAATGTAATGATAAAGGCCGACCTTACGGCTGGCATTGGCAGCCGGGTATGGGCGGCGACATCCCGGCATTGGATATTTCCGATTCTTTAACTTTGCATCTATTGGGTAATCGCCTCCAGACACTGGTTCCACAAAGTATTATGAGCGTACTTTCAGGCCGCATTGACAAAGCCCGCAAGCAACTCAAACTTCACCCGGGCAATTGGCACAACAAAGTTGGTATCAGTGAAGAAACCCTGGGTTACATCGGACCTAAATTAGACCCTGAAATTTTTGAGCGCCTTAAACAAGCACTGATTGACAACCACCAGATTCAAGTTAAATACCATTCCTTGCAAGAAGACAGCGCCAGGGATTTTATCTTGCATCCATTGGCCCTGGTGTTACGTGGTGTCAGAACCTATTTAATCGCCAGGACCCACGATGCCAAAACCGATGAGGTCATGCCTTATGCCGCCCATCGATTTAAAATGGTACGGGTGTTGAAACATAAAAAAGTCAAGCGCAAAAATTTTAAACTGCAGGAATGTCTGGACAGTGATTTAATGCAGTTTGGGGTTGCTCAAACCATGGATTTGCAACTCAAATTAGACGATGTGATGTTTAAAATCTTGACCGAAACACCCTTGGATAAAAATCAGCAACTCACACCACAAAACAATGGTGGTCTGCTGGATATTGAAATACGTGACAGTTGGTCTTTAAAATGGTGGATATTATCCAAATCAGAACACGTCGAAGTTCTCAAACCCGCTGACTACCGACAGAAAATTGCAGCCATTTTAAAGACTGCCGCAAAAAAATATAAATAAAAATTGACAGGCTTTTTTTTTAACTTTACTATGCAAGCATGAACTTTATCAATCAGCACAACCACCATCACCACGTTTTTACAAACGGGGTTGGTTAGTGCACTAAAGAAAAAAACCAATTAAAAAGCCCCGTTCACCGCAACGGGGCTTTTTTTTTGCTTTGAGAAAAACATGAACAATACAATCGATATCATTAACCATCATCACCATCGCCCACAGCGACGATGGTTTTGAGTGCGCAATCGATTTAATCAAAACCCCGTCGCCATTGGCCTCGGGGTTTTTTATTTCCGGGACAATGACGATAAATAATACATTTAAATAACAGGAAAAATTATGACACTATTAAAAATCGCCATCCCCAAAGGCAAACTACAACCGGCTATCAGCGAACTATTGGCAGATATTGGCATTCAATTGTACGGTGATACGCGCAATTATCGCCCGGGTTGCTCCGATAAGCGGCTCGAAGTGAAACTACTCAAAGGTCAGAATATTCCCTCTTTGGTTGAAATCGGTCAACACGACATTGGTTTTGCCGGTTTGGACTGGGTGGCTGAACAAGATGCCGATGTTGAGGTGATTAATAATTTAGGCTTTAATCCGGTGCAAATTGTGGCCTGCATTCCGGAAGATTGGGACATCAATGATTTAAAAAAACGACCCATTATCGTCGCCACTGAATACATGAGCTTAGCCAGACAATATCTGGATAAACAAGGTTTCGATTATCAGCTCATCCGATCCTATGGGGCCACTGAAGTGTTTCCACCGGAGGATGCCGATATGGTGATTGATAACACCAGCACCGGTACCACCATTAAAGCCAATCGCTTAAAGATTGTCGACACCGTTTATCGCAGCTCGACACAATTTATTGCCAATAAAAACACCTTAAAAGACCCCGACAAAAAACCGATTATCGATGATATTTTATTATTAATGAATGGCGTTCTGAATGCCCGTGAACGGGTGTTGTTAGAAATGAATTGCCCCAAGGCCGTGGTCTCAGATATTGTGGCATTATTACCGGCCATGCGCTCACCCACGGTCAGTGAATTGTACAACAGTGATGCCTATTCCATCCGGGCCGCCATTCCCACGAATAAAGCAGCCAGCCTCATACCACAACTGATTGCTGCCGGTGCCGTGGATATCTTAGAACTGCCGATCAGAAAGGCCATCTAATGACCAACAAAAACACTCAAAATTCTGCGCAACAAACTCAATTTAAGCTGGATTTTAACGAACGCAGCGACAATCAACCGGCTTGGTTATCACAGGCCGAGATTCATACCGATAATTTATGGCGTTACCCGAATCGTGAACAACTTGAGCAGGTACTTTGTGCAGATTTAAACCTTCCCAATGGTGCGCTGTTATTAACCAATGGCGGCGATGAAGGCATTGATTTATTATTCAAATCCAGCACCATTAACAATACCCAGCTGCTGATTCCCGAACCCTGTTTTAGCCAATACAGTCACAATGCCGAAGTGTGGAACAACGATTGTTGTTTTATTCAAGTTGACCCGGCTCAACCCTTGGCCATTAATCAAAATCAAATCATCGAGCAACTGGATAAAGACCAATGGCTGATTATCACCCGACCGAATAACCCCACCGGGGAATTTATCGGCAAGGATATCTTGCTGGCATTTATTCAAGCCGCACAGAAGAAACAGGCCAAGGTCTTTATCGATGAAGCCTATATTGAATTTGCGAATCCTGAAAAAAATGAAGAGATGTTCAGTGCCGCTGATTATGCCGCCATGGATAATGTGGTGGTATTACGTACGTTTTCAAAAGCCTTTGGCCTGGCCGGTGCGCGGGTCGGTTATTTATTCGGCAACCCAAATCTAATCACGACATTTCGTCGCTTAGCACCACCCTTTAATGTATCCAGAGTCAGCCTACAACTGGCTTCACAAGCTTGGCAAAACCGTGACCAAGTCCCAACCTATACCCGTCAAATAGTGGACAATCGTCAGAAATTAACAGCCACGTTAAATCGTTATGGTGTAAACGATTTCCCCAGCCAGGGCAATTTTATACTGTTCAATACCAACCCAGCGATGAAAACGATTCTGTTTAATGTCCTCAAACGTCAGGGAATATTAATTAAAACCCAACTCAACGGTCTGCCGGATGCGGTGCGCATGACCGTACCTTTTACGATTGAACCCTTATTAGCCTCACTGAGTTCAATATTCGAACCACAGTTACTGGCATTTGATATGGATGGTGTGTTGATTGATACCAGCGCCAGTTACGATCAATGTATCATAAAAACGGTGTATCAATTATCTAAAGAAGACGTCACTCTCAGTGATATTCAAACGCTCAGAGAGGCCGGTGGTTATAACAACGACTGGGATTTATCGCTGGCTTTATTAAAACAGCATGGCTATTCAGGGAATTTGGACGAGGTCATTAATGTTTTTCAAGCATTCTACTTAGGTTCAAGCAATCAAGCCGGTCTGATTAAACAGGAACGATCCATTATTTCAACGCAGTTGATTGAGCGATTACAACAAGCCACAACGCTGCAAACCGCCGTGGTGACCGGTCGGCCACGTAGCGAGGCGAAATTAGGCTTAGAAAAAATCAACTGGCAGCCCGATGATCTGGTCAGTGCCGATGATGTCAGCCAACAAAAACCCAGCCCCGAAGGCTTGTTGTCGCTCAAGGACAAACTGGACAAAAACGCAGCGGCTTGTTGGTTTATCGGCGACACCGTCGATGACATGCAAGCCGGTCGCGCAGCCGGATTTATCTGTATCGGCATCAGTGCCGATGCCGCTTTATTATTGAACGCCGGCGCTGATGTGGTGCTGGACAATATCAATCAACTGGAGTCTCTTTTATGATTACCATCAACCGTGAAACCAAAGAAACCCGTATTAAGCTGAACTTGGATATTAACGATTCAAACAAGCCAAGCGCCATTCATTCCGGCCAACCATTTTTTGATCACATGTTGGATCAACTGGCCACTCACGCCGGTTGGTGCCTGCAATTGGAGATGGTCAGTGACTGGCAGGTGGATGATCACCACGGTATTGAAGATGTCGCCATTTGTCTGGGCCAAGCCCTCAAAAAAGCCTGGCAAGCCACCTCCGGCAACCAACGCTACGGCCAGCGTTTATTGCCTATGGATGAAACCCTGACCACCTGTGCAGTGGATTTATGCGGTCGTCCCTATGCCGTGATTAATTTACCCTTCTCGCAACCGATGTTGGGTGGTATCAACACTGAAATGTGGTCTCATTTTTATTACACCCTGGCGATTAACGGCGGCCTCTGTTTACACATTAACAATCAGTATTTTGGTAACAATCACCACTTAGTTGAAAGCAGTTTTAAAGCACTGGCCTATGCCTTAAAAGAGGCGCTGACACCGGCTGAACAATCACCCACCACCAAAGGTGTGTTATGAAACCGGTGATTATTATTGATTTAAAATCCGGTAACTTGCTGAGTTTAGACAATGCCCTTAAGCGTGAGGGCCAAACCCGATGTCGTGTACAACAACCCGATGCCTATGATTTTAAGGGGGATGAAATTTTAGTGCTGCCGGGTCAGGGTCGATTTGCGTTTATCGCCAATCGTATGGATGAACTCGGCTGGCGCCCCTTTCTCAACCAGTGGCTGAGTACCGGTGGACTTTTGGTGGGCATTTGTGTCGGTATGCAAATTTTATTTGAAGGTAGCGCTGAAGATCCCGATGCCAGTGGTTTAGGCTATTTTAAAGGCCGATGTCAGCGCTTAAACCACCCCAAAACACCGATGGTGGGCTGGGCCAAATTAGACAGCTATAAACTGAATATGAAAGACCAGTATGCGTACTTTGTGAATTCATACGGCGTAGCTGATTGTGAAAACACCACCGCCAAAGTCACCTATGGCGATACGTTTTGTGCCGCCGTACAAAAGAACCGGGTTTACGGTTTTCAATTTCACCCTGAAAAATCGGGTCGTTTTGGTCAGGAGTTATTAAATCATGTCTGCCAATAAACACGTCTCTGATTTAACCGCGCGCATCATTCCCTGTCTGGACGTGGCGGCCGGTCGGGTGGTCAAAGGCACTAACTTTAAACAGCTTATCGATATGGGCGATCCGGTTGAACTGGCACTTAAATATGAACAGCAAGGTGCCGATGAACTGGTGTTTTTAGACATTAAAGCCAGTGTTGATAATCAACCTTCTGCCTTAGCCATGGTGCGTGAAGTGGCGATGAATTTATCCATCCCTTTTGCGGTGGGCGGTGGTATTAAAACCATGGAAGACGTGCATCGGTTTTTTAATGCCGGGGCCGATAAAGTCACCTTAAACACCATGGCGGTCACAGAACCTAATCTGATTAATCAAATTAGCGGCCAATATGGCAGCCAAAGTATTGTGGTGGCGATTGATGTGAACCGAGAAGATGACGGACAAATAGCCGTTTATACCCATGGTGGTAGCCAACGCAGCGATTTGAATTATCACCAGTGGCTGGATCAAGTGGTGGATCGTGGTGCCGGTGAAATTTTACTTACGGCCATGCATAAAGATGGCACCGGCAGCGGTTTCGACTGTGAACTCTTGGCTGATTTTGGTGCTGATTATCCGATTCAGGTAATTGCCTCCGGGGGCGCCAAAGGCCCTAAAGATTTTTATGACGCCATTCAAGCCGGGGCCGATGCGGTGCTGGCGGCCGGACTTTTTCACCGCGATGAATACAGTGTCGGCGACATTAAACAATACCTTATTCAACACAACATTAATATCAGGACAATATGATGATGATTCCCTCGATAGATCTTATGGGCGGCAAAGCCGTGCAACTGCAACAAGGCCAAAAAAAGGTGATAGAACGCGACGATGTGTTTGCCCTACTCGATGAATTTTCACTGTATGGCGAAGTGGCTTTAATCGACCTTGATGCCGCCATGGGTCAAGGTGATAACCAACTCTTGATTGAACAATTATTACAAAGAAAACCCTGTCGTGTCGGTGGCGGTATTCGTGATTTGGCCACCGCGCGGCGCTATCTGGCGGCCGGTGCCAGTAAAATTATCCTTGGCACATCGGCCACCGCGGATTGGGTCAAAAAATTACCTCGAAATGCCCTCATCTTCGCCATTGATGCCAAAGGTGATTACCTCACCACCCACGGCTGGCAACAAACCCAACAACAAACTGTCGCCGATGCCATCACTGAACTGGCGCCTTTTTGCGGTGAGTTTTTATACACCCAGGTGAATAAGGAAGGCATGATGCAAGGCATTGATAAGGACCGAATATCTGCGGTCATTAAACAATCTGATATTCCGGTGACCGTGGCCGGCGGCATCAGCACGGTGGATGACCTGACATGGATTGCGCAACAAGGCGGTAACGCCCAAATCGGTATGGCGATTTATTCCGGGGCGATTCAATTAGATGAGGCGTTGATGGCTATGGTGGATTTTGACAAAGCCGACTTAATGCCGACTGTGGTGCAAGACATCGATAGCCGCCAGGTGTTGATGCTGGCCTATTCCAACCGTGAATCTTTGCAACAAGCTTTACAACAAAAACGCGGTATTTATTTTTCACGATCACGTCAGGAATTATGGCGCAAGGGTGATACCAGCGGTGATACGCAAGTTTTGATTCAGGTGGATGTGGATTGCGATGGCGACACCTTATTGTTTTTAGTGAAGCAAATCAATAACGCCTGTCACCTGAACCGTTACAGCTGTTTCGCCAGCCAACAATTACCCTATTCATTGAATTACCTGGATGATATTTTTACCCAACGTATGCAAGAACCACTCAATAAACAAAGTTTCACTCAACAGTTATTAAACAGCACCGCTTTACAAGTTGAGAAATTAGAAGAGGAATGTCAGGAATTGATAGAAGCCAAATCCCACAGTGAGATTCGCTGGGAAGCCGCCGATGTGGTGTTTTTTGCCCTGGCTATGGCCAAAGCCGGTGGTGTCAGTCATAAAGATATTATTAACGAACTTCGGAGCCGCAACCATGAACGCTGATATTATCGACATCAGAGATTATCAACGACCTGCGATGCAACAACAGACAACCCTTGTCGAAACTGTACGCAACATGATAGAACAAGTGACACATCAGGGTGATGTCGCCATTGATCAATTCAGTCGTGATATCGATGGCTTTAACCCGCAACGCATCACGCTGAAAAATTTTGATGATTATGAATTATCGAGTGCATTAAAAACTGCCATTAAAAGTAGTCATCAACGGATTAAAAAATTCTGTCATTTTCAGGCAGAAGGTCTTAAAACGGCCTCTTATCAAGATGATTGTGGCGAATTCACGACGCTTTATCAGCCGATAGAACGGATTGGTGCCTATATTCCCGGCGGCCGATTTCCGCTAATATCCACTGCGCTAATGACCTTAACCCCGGCCAAAGTGGCCGGCTGCCCGGTGCGTATTGCCTGTTCGCCGAGTGACCATCCGGCTATATTAGCGGCGGCCTCACTGGCCGGTGCCACTGGCTTTATTAAAGTTGGTGGTGCGCAAGCGATTGCGGCATTGTCCTACGGCTGGCGTGATATTGCGCCGGTTAATATGATTGTCGGGCCGGGTAATGCCTATGTCAATCAAGCCAAAGCCCAAATCCAGCACCGCACAAAAATAGACACCCTGGCCGGACCCAGTGAATTATTAATTTACGCCAACCAGGTTAATCAGATTGACTGGCTGGTGGCGGATGCGCTGGCACAAGCCGAACATGACCCGAACGCAGTGAGTGTGGTGGTTAGCGAATCCATGTCACTGTTAACATGTATTAAAGAGGATTTAGAAAGCAGTGATAAATCCCATACTTTGTTTCAACAAGGCAATATTGTCTTGCTGCACAGTAACAACCAGGCCAACAGTATCGATTTTATAAATGACTATGCACCTGAACATTTACAGATCTGTTTGCCCAACATCAATCCTGGTTTATTCACCAATTACGGTTCTCTATTTTTAGGCGAGAATTCTGCGGTGGCTTTTGGTGATTATTGTAGTGGGCCGAATCATACCTTACCCACTGCCGGCGCCGCTAAATATTCGGGCGGTCTCAGTGTCCATCAATTTTTAAAAGTGTTAACTCAGCAGTCGATCAATGACCCAGGCCGGATGGCTTTAGCCCAAATTGCCGCAGAAATGGCCCGGGCTGAAGGTTTAGTTGAGCATCAAAACAGCGCTGAACTAAGACAATAAACAGATTCAGAGACTATTACACAGGTCTTTGCTGCAGCTTAAATAATCAAATATGTCACCATTGTCATGAAACTGTCATACACAACTTTCATAATGGCTCAAATTGTTGGGGGTCATTAGACCCTTTTATATTAAGACTGAAGTGGGTGCGATCAAATCAACATACCCGATATTGGTAATTTATCATGACAAATTTTATATCTCAAATGCTCGGCCGTTCACCGGTTGAGCCGTTACAAGAACACATCAAAGTGGCCTGCAAAGCGGCTTATTTATTGCCTGATTTATTTGCGGCAGCTAATCTTAATGATTGGGTTAAGGTCAATAAAATAACGGAGGACATCAGGGATCTGGAAAATTTAGCCGATGACATGAAAATGGACATTAGATCCAATATGCCAAAAAGTTTATTTATGCCGGTACCTCGGCAAGATTTATTGGAACTGCTATTGGTGCAGGATAAGGTTGCTAATATCAGCAAACAAATTGCCGGCATGGTTCGCTTAAGAAAGATGCAAATACCGGATGCCTTGATTGACAGTTTTAATGCTTTTGTCAGTCGTTGTATGCAAGCGGCCAAAAAAGCCAAGCACAGTGTGTACGAATTAGATGAGTTATATGCCACCGGATTTCGCGGTGTGGAAGTCAAAACGGTCGAGAAAATGATTGCCAAACTTGGCAGCATTGAAACTGAAACCGACAACCAACAAACAGATATTCAGGAAAAACTGTTCTTAATGGAACAAGAATTACCGCCGATTGAAGTGATGTTTTTATACCGCTTAATCGATATGGTCGGTGGCATCGCTGATTATGCTGAACGCATCGGTCGTCGCTTAGAAATCTTGCTGGCCAAATAAGGGGACTTCATGGAATATCAAATTACGTATATTGTTCTGGCGGCTATTTTTGGCGGCTTTATGGCTTGGGGCATCGGCGCAAACGACGTTGCCAATGCCATGGCCACTTCGGTGGGTTCAAAAGCCATTACCATTAAACAGGCGATTATTATTGCCGCCATCTTTGAATTCGCCGGTGCGGTATTAGCCGGTGGCGCGGTGACTTCAACCATCCGTAAAGGTATCATTACTGCAGACAGTATTAATGGCCAGCCCGAACTGTTAATTTTCGGGATGTTGTCATCTTTATTGGCGGCAGGCATCTGGTTATTGATTGCCTCCAGGCGAGGCTGGCCGGTCTCCACCACCCATTCTGTGATTGGTGCGGTGGTCGGTTTTGCGGCGGTCGGCATTGGCACCGATGCCATTCAATGGTCAAAAGTGGTGGACATCGTTTTAAGCTGGGTGGTGACACCGTTGATTGCCGGAATTCTGGCATTTTTTATTTTCCAATCAGTACACCATCTCATTTTAAAACAAAAAGACCCCTTATCTCGTGCTAAGCGCTATGTGCCTTTTTATATGTTTATCACCGCTTTCGTGTTGACATTGGTGACCATTAAAAAGGGTTTAAAACACATCGGCTTGCACTTAACAGATGTCGAAGCCTATGGCTTGGCAGCTCTGTTTGGTATTCTGGTGGCTGTGATTGGTGCTTTATTTATTAATAGAATTAAGCCCAACAAAGAAAAAGAGAAACGCTTTCATTTTTATACCGTGGAACGTGTGTTCGCGGTGTTAATGGTTATTACCGCCAGTGGCCTTGCTTTTGCGCATGGCTCCAATGATGTGGCGAATGCAGTTGGTCCGCTGGCGGCAGTTATTTCTACCGCCAAAAGTGGTGTGGTGATGGCGGAATCATCCTTGGAAACCTGGATTTTGATGCTTGGTGCGGTGGGTATTGTTATTGGCTTAGCCACTTACGGTGTCCGTGTCATTCGCACCGTGGGTCAGAAAATAACCCATTTAACACCTTCTCGCGGATTTGCCGCTGAATTAGCTGCCTCCACCACCATCGTGGTGGCATCAGGCACCGGCATGCCGATTTCCACCACCCAAACATTGGTTGGTGCCGTCTTAGGGGTGGGTATGGCCCGCGGTATTTCTGCCATTGATCTCAAAGTGGTGCGCAATATTTTCGCTTCTTGGGTGGTCACCATTCCGGCGGGTGCCGCCTTATCTATTGTTTTCTTTTTTATCTTTAGGTTTATTTTTGGATAAAACTGATTGCTAAAGTTAAACAAAAAACCCGTTTAGGGTTTTTTG
>Ga0209344_10002803_pt1 | contig 18544 bp, 12 predicted proteins | sample Cruoilmetagenom6_FD_187293 | JGI IMG/M metagenome (GOLD analysis project Ga0209344, IMG submission 187293) | Oil polluted marine microbial communities from Coal Oil Point, Santa Barbara, California, USA - Santa Barbara Oil Seep Sample 6 (SPAdes)... | ecosystem: Environmental > Aquatic > Marine... | reverse complement strand
ATTTTTACCACTTCCATCAACACCCAATAAACACGCCATTTAGGTGATTTTAACCACCCCGTTTTTTATTCCTGCAATTTTGAAAATTCTGAACGCTGTCTCTGACCAACAGGATAACTGCTCGTTAACACCCCCACATTAAGTTGGTATGAGTGTTTTTGTGAATCACTTGCTGGATTCAATTCATACAATGTGGCTTGATCCACTCCCTGTTCAACTTTTAAAGTGGTTTGACTACAGTTTGGTGTACACATCCATGCATCTCCTCCGGTATGCGTTAATATCACCGAAACTACCGTAGAGTCTGATTTGTAGATATACGAGCCCATAGTCTCAAGCGACTGATTCCACGGAACCCCTTTTTTTATCTGGCTATGCACATTACCCGTAATCAAAAGATGTAACACATTTGGATCTTCCTCCAACTCTTTCATTACCATTTCAGCCATGGCCTGATCTCTGTTCTCTGCTGATTGGTTATCAAATACAAACACTTCAATGTCTTTACCTGATTTTTTCAACAATCTGATTTCATCAATTAATCCCAACATGGCCTTGCTTGCTCGCCCATCTTGATAAGAACCACTCCAAAATGGATGGCTGACCAGGTTCTGCCTGTCAATATCTGTGTGGCCAGTACTTATGTATTTTCTGATAAGTGGCAACTGATCCGGCAAATATTCAAAGCCCACTTTTAAAGGCCTGTTTTTGGTTGCCAAGGAACACACAACCGCAGCAAAGTACGCCGGCATTTCATTGGTTCCATGCAACTCCCCAAACATCAACAACTTGCTCTCATTAGTCAGTTGTGAATACAAAGGATCCACCTGACACGAAGCAGATTCTGTGGCACAAGCAACCGATAATGAGAGCGCACCAAGAAGAATAACAAGGTATATTTTAATCATGACTTTAAATACTTGATTGAACTGGCTTTTGGACTCAGAGTGATTGACTAAGTTCAATCAACAACTCTCACAAACAACTATGCACATAACGAGTTGACAGCTTATATGCTGATGGTAAGGCAAATTGCATTCCTGACATGTTTTCAACAAAGCGACCAGCCAATACCTCACCTCTGGCCTCCGCTCTTTGTAACTCAAATGCAACTTGGCTCCACTTAATTGGCATGCTTTCTTTGTTCCAAATGTCGTAACTCAAAATGCCATAACGATTCAACATCAATTGTAAATAATCTTTTGTATCAACAGGTTTCTCTATAATTAAACTCCAACGCCCCATCATTTCAAGATAGCCCAGATTATTGGCAGCCTTTTTGGCTTTAAGTAATTGTCTGTGCCTGTATGCAGGAGATTGTGAAAACACACGCAATGCCTGAAAACCATCTGCCACCACCCGACCTTGTTTTATCAGTTGAATCAAAACCTGCTCCAATTCAACAGGCATTAAATCTGTAAGCGATATCATCTCTCTAAAAAACATGGCACCATGCTCTTTTAATAGTGACACAATCATGGCCGGCTTCATTGTGAGTTGATTAACATCATTACTGGCAGGAAACAAGTGTGCGTATTGGTTTTGTAAGAATGTAAATTGAGTTTTTTTCAGTGTCATTTGGTTCAAATCTTCTGACACCCACTTCAGTTTAGCCCTTTTCCAAATAAACTGCCCACTTTGACAAACCACATCCAGCATCATGCCATGGTAGTCCTGAACTCGTGGTTTCAAAATGTCAGCTTCCCATGAATCCACTTGAGTGGCATAACCTTGCCATTGTTTTAACACCTGCACCAACCCCTCAATCCCAACTGCCGGTTGCTTCATAAATTGCCAGTCATGCAAATAATCAGCATAGGCCTCCTCTGAAAGCACTTTCACCGCACGTCTTCGTTGTTGCAATTGGTTTTTTCTCAACCGCGCCAAATTATTACGCTCAATCCATTGTTCATTACTGTATTGAAACGCCACACCTTTGACTTCCAACTGCATCAAAACCTGTTGTACAAAACTTGCTGCCAACGGAATCCTTTTTAAGATTGAATTAAAAGCCACCAAACCACTGACTGTTAATCGGTTCTGAACCAAGATTTCTAAATCCTCAACTTCCAATGTTTCAGGCAGCTGCTGCCACTGTTTAATCAGTGCTTGGTATTTTAAACTACTGTATACAAACTCGCCTTTGAGTCGCCACTTAATTAAGCGGTTGTCTTGTATCAATTGTGTGACGCTTTCATGATGGGGCTTCATTTCATCAGGCCACATGATTCCTAAAAAGTAGACCCATTCTGCCAGTTCATCCAACCCGCTGACTTTGGGTTTGATGACACTGTTAAAACGCTCAATGTCCCCCTCACCCAGCTGAGTTGCTAGGAATGATTGTTCCAAAGACAATGACTGAACTGCCAATGTTCGTCGCTCTTCTGCTGGCGCCTCATCTAAAAAAGCATAATTTCTGGCATTAATAATTGCCAATGAAGTCGGTGAAGGGGTGTGACTGTCTATATAGTGTATGTGGACACTTTTATTGGCAATGGCTTGTAATATGTCAGCTAAACTTTCGACATCCATGATACCTTCTGTACAATCCTTTAGGGTTTGTTCAACCAAAGGATGATCAGGCACTGTTCTGTTTCCAGCGATATTTTCAGCACAAGCAATTTGATCAGGAAATATTTCAGCCACCAAGTCTTCAGCTTCGTTACGCTGAAATTGAGGAATGACCTTTTTACCACCACGACGCCTTTTCACAGCCAACGCCACTGATGCATTCCAGCGCCATTGGGTCACAAAAAACGGCGTATCCAATAAGGCTTGAATCAGAACTTCTTTGACTGACTCTGGCTTTAAATATCCCTCAATAATATTCAACTCAAAACTGTGGGTTGAACTCAAAGACAAGATTAATGCATCTTCTAAAGCTGCAGCTTGTAACTCAAAATTGAATTGTCGACAAAACTTCTTCCTTAATGCCAGTCCCCATGCTCTATTCACTCGGGATCCAAGCACCGAATGAATCACTAAATGCATGTCATTATTACCATCAAAAAACCTTTCAACCACCACATCACGCTGTGAAGGGACTACACCCAATACATCTTTGGTTTTTTGAATATAATTAAGTAACTGGCTACATGCTGAATCACTCAACGACAGTCCAAGTTGAGCACTCAACTTATCTATCGAAGCCACTTCACAATGACTTAAATCAATTCTGAGTTCAGACACCGCGGCACTCAAAGCATCAGAGCGCCACATTTGCACACCGAACCAAAAAGGGATGTTAGGAGGTTGACCAGACGCGTCTTCAACAAAAACCGTACCTGTTTGAACCTTAAGAATGCGATACGAATGATTGCCTAACTGAAAAATGTCACCAGGAATGCTTTCAAATGAAAAATCTTCATTCAAAGTCCCAATTTTTAAATCTTCAGGTAACAACCTGACATCATAATCAAACTGCTCAGGTATCGTTCCACCATTTAATAATGCCGTCAATGAAGCCGCTTTTCGGGGTCTGATTTCATCAGTGACTTGATCATAAAATACCAAAGCCCTATTGAAAACGGAGCGACCAGAATAACCATCAGCCAGCATCTGTACCACTTGATAAAACTGTTCCAGGCTTAAATTCTTATATAATGAGGCTTCTTTAAATAAATGATACAGCTGCTTGGCCTGCCAGTTCTGTTGTGAGACTTCAGCCACAATTTGTTGAGCCAACACATCCAAAGGTTGCTGTGGAAACTCAGTCAACTCGAGCTGTCCAGCCTCAATGGCACGGTAAAGTGCAGTGGCTTCCAACAGGTCATCAATGGTCAAAGGATAAATCATGCCTTTAGGTGTCCGGTTAACACCGTGACCAGAACGCCCCACCCGTTGTAAAAAAGCCTGAATACTGCCCGGTGAACCCAGCTGACAAACCAAGTCCACATCACCAATGTCTATACCCAACTCCAAAGATGCCGTGGCAACAATGGCTTTAAGCTCCCCCGCTTTTAGTGCCTGTTCCGCCTTAAGGCGATGGTCTTTGGCCAATGAGCCATGGTGTGCAGTCACTTTATCTTCACCCACCCTTTCTGCCAAATGTTTGGCCACCCTTTCTGCCAACCGCCGATTGTTAACAAAAACCAAAGTGGTGTGATGTTGTTTAATGGCTTGAGCCAATGCCTGATAAACCTCTGCCCATTGTTCATTAGACATCACAGGCGCCAACGGACTTTCAGGCAGTTCAATTGATAAGGTCATGTTGCGCTGATGCCCCAGGTTCACAACAGACGAAAACTCACTGTGTAAAATGTATTGTTGCATCTTTTCGATGGGTCTTTGTGTTGCCGAGATAGCAATGCGCTGTGGTCGACGAAAACTCAAGGCTTCCAAACGCATCAATGACAATAACAAATGTGCACCTCTTTTATTGGTAGCCAAGGCATGAAGCTCATCTACAATTATCGTAACCACATCAGACATCATGGCTCTACCAGCTGCTGAAGTCAGCACATTATATAAAGACTCAGGTGTGGTGACTAAAATGTGCGGTGGTTTACGCTTAATTTTTTCACGCTCATAACTTGGCGTATCACCGGTCCACACGGCCGATGTGACTGCAGCCGATGACTTCATTAAGGCATTGATTTCCTTAATTGGTTGCTGCAAATTTAAATTGATGTCATTTGACAATGCCTTTAAGGGGGACACATAAATCACTTTTAAGCCAGTTTCTGTGTCAGCATGTGTCTCATACAACTGATTTATGGCACTGAGAAAAGCGGCCAGTGTCTTACCTGAGCCCGTCGGTGCAGCTATCAATACATCCTTTCCACACTTTATCTGCTGCCATGCTGCGGCTTGGACAGGAGTCGGTTTTTTGAACTTTTGAACAAACCATTGATTGATGATTGGATTAAACATTTGGCAAAGTGAGTCTTAACAATTATAATGCGGCGGTTAAATTAAATTTACAAAGCACAGGATAATTCATGAGTGATCAAGATTCGATATTTTTTAGAAATTTTTCTATATTGTTAGCCACACTGGTTATATTAACCATTATTTTGGCATTGGTAGCCATTTCCATGCAAGATAAACTGGTCATCAATGTTCAAGCACAGGCTGATCGCAGTTCGATTCAAGAATCAATCAAACCAGTTGCCACAGTTAACACAGATCCCAATGCCATCGTCGAAACTGCACCAGTAGCTGTCGCGGCAGCATTTGACGGTTCATTAGATGGTGAAATGATCTACAACAATGTTTGTACAGCTTGTCATGGCACTGGCGCTGGCGGGGCACCTAAACTAGTTGCAGCAGAATGGGATGGTAGATTAGATAAAGGTATGGATGCTGTGGTTGCTAATGCCATTGAGGGATTCACGGGAACCAAAGGTTTGATGCCAGCCAAAGGTGGGCGTAGTGACTTAACCGATGAACAGGTTCAAGCAACAGTTGAATACATGACCAGCCACATAGAATAACCAATAGCAACACAACAAAAAAAGGGCGAAACGTGTTTCGCCTTTTTTTATGCCCCACAATTGAACCTATCAGCCAGTTATTCTGCTGTTGGCACTTCCGCTGTGATTTCAGATTGAGCTTTAACATCAGCATAATGCACCACCCGTTGTGGGAATGGCACCTCAATACCGTATTTATTAAAAGCCGTATCCAGCTCCCATAAATAAGCCGCTTTAATTCTTCCAGGTCTTCTGACACCATACTTTGACACCCAAACCAACAAAATAAAATTCAATGAATTATCACCAAACTCTGTCAGTCTTACATCCGGCTCTCTGCCTTTCATATTAGTCAGGGTATAAGTCACATTTTCTGCCGCTTCAATGGCTGCTGTTTTAACCAACTCTTTATCTGTTCCATAAGCCACTCCAAATGGAATTTTGACTCGTTTAATTGAGTCTCTGAGTGTCCAATTGATGATGGTATTGGTTACCAAGTCAGAGTTTGGAATTATCACATCAATATTGTCATTGGTATTAATGCGCGTGCTTCTGGCATTGATTTCCATTACAGAACCAGTAAAACCATCCTCCATTTCAATGTAATCCCCCACTTTTAAACTGCGTTCGAACATGATGGTTAAGCCAGAAACAAAGTTACTGACGATGTTTTGTAAACCAAAACCAATACCAACGGACAAAGCCCCTGCTATCAAGGTCAAATTACTGAAGTCAATCCCAAGTGTAGTAAAACCCGCAATGGTGGCAACAAAGATGATTAAATAATGAATAAACTTATCTAAAATAAAGAACACCGAGGATTTTTCAATCTCACGTCTGCGCTCAACACGTTGTAGCACAAAGCGAACCACTTTAGAAACCACATAACCAATCAACACAATCAAAATCAATCGCAACAAAGGCATCAATGTAATCGGTGTTTCATTGATTTTAAACAGTGGCTTGTTGGCAATTCTTTCAAAACCGATCCAAACATAATTACCATAGGACTTGATCTGGGCCAACACCCTGGCCAAACCACTTTTACTGTCGATGACTTCTTGGGTTAATTGACTCTCTACAAACTGAGTTTGGCTCAATAAACTGTCTAACTCCTCAACATCTAACAGCACCTGTTGTGCACCTGCCGTTCTTTTTTGTAAAGCTGACTTTAGCTTACTTGATACTTGTGTGTCAGGACCGATAACAGGTGTTAACAATATATTCTGCGCCAGCTGTAACCACTTGGCTTTATTTTCTGTGGTTTCTGCAATCAATTCTCTGGTGAGATTGACATGCTCTAACAGCACATCGTCGTCTAACTTTTTATCGGGATTGTTTAAGTTAATCCAGTCCAACTGAGCCTTGATGCGACTTTTGTTTAATTCCAACTTATTTAAACTCAGCATGTTTTGTGCCAAAGCCAGTTTCTTCAAGTCCATATTAACCAAGCCCATACTGGTGTCAGGTTCACTTTCAGTGATTTTCAAACTTGCCACTTGTACCGCTTGATCTGCTTTTTTAATTGATTCAGTCAGCGATTCAAATTCAGCGAGTAATTTATCATAATTATCGGGGTTGGCTTTGATGCGACTTTTAGCTGCTGTAACATACTCGTCCAAAGCAATTTTCTGATTTTGAACCGCAGCGTTTTTGGCACTCAACTGGTCAGCTTGCATTTCATACAACGCCATCCATGAGCGCGCCTCTAACCATTTTAATCCCAATTCAATTCTGGCCAATGAAGCTGTAGGCAGGTTTCGATAATCAACTATCAATTGATCAATGAGGTTATATTGTTCCTTTGCCAAGCTGCGCTTTTCTTCAATTTCATTTTTTCTTAATTGAATGTCATTCTCGATTTCATGCAACTGCTGCATGAGTTCAAACACTTCATTAAATTGGTAAATGTCTTTCAGCTCATAATTAACCAGTGCAGACTCACCCTTATCACCGGCTAACAAAATCAATTGTTCAATGTTTTTTCTGAACTGTGCCACCGCTTGCGTCGCATCTACAGATAATTCAAACTGTTCACTGTCTAAGTAAACCTCTAAAGAGTCAGCAAACAATGTCAACTGTTCATAATTGTTGACACCTGTTTCATCTGTAAGAATATGTTGCCACCACTTAGTCGGCAAGTTATTCAATGGGGGGAAACTTTTCTCTTTCGCTGCTTGAGGTGAAGTTAATATGTCTAAGGGAGATTGGGCCCAAACGCCTTGGACCATCAGTACAAAGCACAATAAGATGACTGACTTGATGTTACGCAATACCATAAAACCTCTTTAATGCAGCATACAAATAAACCATGATATAAATCCGAAATTAATTCAAACTGTCAATACAATGTAAATTGTGCCACTTCAATGTCTTTAAATTTTTCCGGATTAATTGAATCACTAATTTGTTTCACATAATAACATGAATACAAATGCTGCCAGCTGAGAAATAAGCCCCAGCCACTAAATAATCAGCCACCAACTCACTGAAATTAAACCCAAGGAATAATTCCATTGGTCTCAACAGAATCAGACAACAAAACCAGTCTACCAGTTCAGCTATAAATCATGAAATATTTCATTTATCTCAGTTTTGCTTTGAGCATTTTTAGAAGGCTCTTTTACGTCTGTGGCTTCAACCATCAGTTGTTTACAAGTACTGATTAATTTTTCACAGGCGCGGTGTGCGTATTCCGTGTCAGTTATTAACGACGTGCTGATTTGGGCTGAAAAGTTGCGCTTACGTATATTGGCCTCAACTTCACGTATAACCGTACTGCTGTGTTTGGTCACTTTGGCTGCCAATAACTTCATTTGTTTATGACGTTCATGCGCATCTGACAACTCGCGTAACTGCTCCAAAGTCCTCACCGTAGAAATTATCATCCAGCGCAACTCATTATAAAGGTACTTCACCTCAACATCTCGCGCACTGATATAAACCAACAGGTTTTTTTGTAAATGCTTTACGGCTTTCACAGCCAAAGCCAGTTCCCTGACTGCGCGAGAGTAAGACTGTAACACTTCACCTTGAGCCCCTGAGTTCTTGGTTCGGGCAATCACCACAAACTCAACAATCGCTGAAAGAATAAACTTGATACGGGTCGCATAGGCTTCGTTAATGTCCTCATGCACCTGTGGTTTTCTGTAAGTAGGCAAAGTCGCTTTAGACACCGTACTCAACATTTCCTTTTTGGTTAAACCAATACCATTGGCAATCACCTTTAAAGACAACTTATACAAACGATCAGACTCTTGTTTAACCGCCATCACCGTGGCATGACTGGATTCCAATACCGCAGGACTTAAATATTTGGGTGTTTTTATCAAACGTTCCTTGGCTGGCATCACCTTCTGTAAAAACCGCACCATGGGTTTAACAAAAGGAGCCACCAAAACCACCCCCAATACATTAAACAAACTGTGAAAAATAGCCAAACGCAAAGTGTAATTATCAGCAGCCAAATCCACCACATCCGCCAGCCACTCAACTGCCACCATGATATATTTCATCATTAAAATAGCCACTACCGCAGTGACAAAATTAAAAATCAAATGTGCACCAGCCAGACGTTTACCATCAATATTGGCACTGATACTACCCACAATGGCTGTGATGGTTGTGCCGACATTGGCACCGATAGATAAAGCCAAAGCATTCTCGTAACTGACCTGATTGGCTGCCAAAGCCGTGATAATCAACACCAAGGTACCATGACTGGATTGCATCACCACTGTGACCACCATCCCAATCAAGGTATACAACAACAAACCCTTAATACCAGGCATCGCATAAGAAGCCAAATCAATGGTCTCTTTCAATACATCAAAACCATCTTTTAAATACTGGATACCTAAAAAGATAAAACCCACACCAGCCAGCACCCAGCCCAAAGCCTTCAGTTGTTTACCGCTTTGAAAAATGAACACCATGCCAAAAGCCAATAAGGGCATCGCATAAGCTGACAACTTCACATTCAAACCAAAGGACGCCAACAACCATGCACCCGTGGTGGTTCCAATATTGGCACCAAACACAATACCAATACCACCTGCCAGCTCAATCAAGCCAGCCGATAAAAAAGAAATGGTCAACACAGAAACCAAAGAACTGGACTGCATCAAACTGGTGGTGATGATTCCAAAACTGAGCGACTTCCATAAACGATCAGTCGAAAAGCGCAACATGCGCTCCAACAAGCCACCAGACAAACGCTTAAAACCATCCTCAATCGCCAGCATCCCAAACAAAAAGATGGCCACACCCGCCGCCAACAACTCACTGTTGCTGTTATTCCAGAACACATAAGCCATCATCAATAAAATGACCGGCAATATCAGTTTTTTAATTAAATTCATCGTTTCAAATGCATGACCCAAAGGTTAAACAACACAACCAGAATCATAGACAACAACAGCACATCAAGCAAGGCAATTTAACACCCAGCCAAATCACAATTGCATTTACCATGACCAAGCCACTACCCAAATATTCAGCCCCTCTCAAAAGACAACACAAGCCGAGAATAAAAACCCGTACAAAACTCCTCCCAACAGTTATAAATAAACAAAACAAACCACTTTAATAACAAAATTAAAAAAATTTAACCATCATTCTCAAGTTTTGAGAATGAAATATTGATACTATATATAGTGATATTTAGTACATATATAATGACTCATAGTTAACAATGGAACAACTAACTAACCTGAAACACATACTACATTCCAAAAGAGCCAACCTCTATTATTTGGAATATTGTCGAGTGATGCAAAAAGATGGTCGAGTTCTGTACTTAACTGAAGCCAAAAAAGACAATCTATTTTGGAACGTTCCAATTGCCAATACCACTGTCATTTTACTTGGAACAGGTACATCAATTACACAAGCTGCCATGAGAATGTTGGCATCAGCTGGTGTATTGGTGGGCTTTTGTGGTGGAGGTGGCACCCCTTTGTTTATGGCCAACGAAATCGAATGGTTAACGCCACAAAGTGAATACCGCCCAACCGAATACATCCAAGGCTGGATGCAATTCTGGTTTGAAGAAAATAGTCGTTTAAACACAGCCAAATTTTTTCAATTACAAAGGCTCAACTTTATTAAAACTATCTGGCTCAAAGACAAAGACTTACAAGCAGAAGGCATTCTGTTTGATGCCATAGAAAGAGACATAAAAAACGCCCAGTTGGCGATTCAAAATGCCCCCAAAGTCTCAAAATTATTGCAAGTCGAAGCTGACTTAACCAAACGTCTGTATAAATTTGTAGCCAGTGTAACTGGGAACCAAGGTTTTTCCAGACAAAGAGAAGCCACAGACAAAGCCAATGCGTTCTTAAACCACGGTAATTACCTCGCCTATGGCTTAGGTGCAACCACATTATGGGTACTGGGTATTCCGCATGGTTTTGCTGTTATGCATGGTAAAACCCGTCGCGGCGCACTGGTATTTGATGTGGCTGATTTGGTTAAAGATGCCATCATCCTACCATGGGCATTTATCAGTGCATCAGAAAACAGTACCGAACAGCAATTCAGACAACAATGTCTACAAGCATTTACCAACCATAAGGTCTTAGACTATATGTTCAATCAAGTTAAAACAGCTGCAATTGACCCTAATATAGCCAAAGGTGAATTCCTATGATGGTCACTTTTGTCAGTCAATGCGAAAAAAAAGCACTAAAGAAAACCCGCCGGGTATTGGATGCTTTCGCCAATCGAATTGGCGACAACACATGGCAAACCGTTATCACCAAAGAAGGCTTACAAGCCATTCATAATCTACTTAAGAAGACCGCCAGTAAAAGCACAGCAGTCAGCTGCCATTGGATACGTTCGCGTTCGCGTTCGGAATTATTATGGATTGTCGGTAAACGCCATGAATTTAATGAAATGGGGTATGTGCCGGTGAACTACACTAATAAGAATTTAATCATGGATTTAAAGCCTATGAAATCAAATAAACTTTTTGCAAATACTCGCCAACAACCACTTTACCAACATTTGTTTGCAGTTGGGTTTTTAGCTTATAAGCTCATGGAGCTTATGAAAATAGATAATGTTAAATTAAAACAATCTGCATTTATTGCCGGAATTTTGCATGATCTAGGAAAAGTTGATCCAAAATTTCAAACATGGGTTAATAAAAAAATAAAAAAAACACCTGATTATCCTACGCCAGATGATGGTGTTCATATTGACAAATCAGTCGTTGGGATGACAAAGTTCACGTTTGAAAAGCATCCACGTCATCACGAAATTTCCTGGTTATTTAGTGCTTCATTACTAACATCCTCAAATGAACTGAACCCACATCAGATAAAACAGATATATCATGCGATCTATTGGCATCACACTAAACCTTATCGTAAAAATGATAAGAGTTACTTTGACGAAGCCAGAGGAATATACAAAAAACTAAAATCTTCTTTAAATGAAGAAAACATTATTGATAAAACTTATCAAGCTGCCATTTCAGTTTTAAAGAATGTTTCCTCTCTAACAAAACAATATGACGGTGATATAAATGACTGGATTCCAAGTTTTCAGGTTAGAGGTTTTGAACTGACTTCAAATGATCTACCATTTTACAAACAGTATGATGAGCTCAATGACGAGTTAGCAGAATACCAAAATGAAATTAATCTTAATGCGCAAAACAATCTAATTCGTGCTGCCGTAATTAGTGCGGATCGCATGGTATCCTCTTTAGATGCAGAGGATTTAGGTGCTTATATAAATGAAGGAACTTTATCAGAAGTACTGGACAGGGTTGAAATACAAGACAGTAACCTAACAGATGAAATTAGGGTATGTTTGCAAGGATTTGAAAAGAAATATCCTAACAGCACCCGTAATCAATCACAAACTAAAGTTGCGAAAGAATTAGCAGATTTGAAGCAAATAGCTGAACTTAATGATTCTACCAATATAAGTGTCCTACAGGGGCCCGCAGGTTGTGGAAAAACAAAAATCGCCTTGGAATGGGCCACAAAAACCAAAGCCAATAAAATAATTTGGATTTGCCCAAGAGTTCAAGTGTGTTTGGGATTATTAAATGATTTGACTCAAAGTGAATACTTACCACAAAGTAGAATTGAAATTTTTACCGGTGAATTTAAAAAAATACTCACTGATGAGATTAAGTTTAAAGATGCACCGGATACCGATGAAGATGACTATTTTAGTGGTGATATAGTCATTACAACAATAGATCAAATTATAAATGCCATCATTACACACCAAAAGGTAGATACTTTTATCCCTTACATGCAATCACATGTTGTATTTGATGAGTTTCACGAATTGGCACTTATGCCTGCGTTTAATCTTTTGTTTGCAGAGTTGATTGCGGCAAAAAATCAGCAAGGATTTAGAGCCAATACTTTACTGCTTTCAGCAACACCTAATTACTTTTTTGTTAATAACTTTTTAGAAATAAATCCAAACGATTGTGTGACGATTGAAAGCTTTAATCAATCCAAATACCAAATTGATTTTCATACTTATGACGCTAAAGAACAAGAAAATCCGTTAGTTTCTCAAGTACAAAATAGTGGGAAAACCACGTTTGTTATAACCAATACTGCAGAAGCCGCACAAATTGGATTTTTGAAACACCAAGACCAAGAAAATAATGTAGTATTACATTCAAAATATACAAAACAAGATAAAGCAGAATGGTTTGAACGGGTCTTTAATTGTTTTAAGAAAAATGGCAATCATGAGTTTGAGGTTTTGAGAAGTGGACCTATCGTTCAAGCATCATTGAACATCACATGCGATGCCATATTCACAGAACTTACTTCTGCAGAAAATTGGCTACAACGTTTGGGCAGACTAGACCGATTTGGAAAAAATAGTGGAATTAATATATATACCACTGTCTTACCCGAAAGCGCTGAACGAGGAAAACAAGACACAAATACTTCACGCTTTCTAAACCAACTAAATACCTGGAGAAGTACAGTGTCATGGTTATCTTTTCTTAAAGATAAACTTGATGATGAGAATACCCTTACGCTCAATAAACTTTATCAAATTTATAAAGATTTTTATCAAGATGAAAGTTGTTTGGATGAGATCAAAGGAGATTTTCTGAGGTCTCTCAAAAAATCTGTAAGCCTACTTAAAGAAAAAATCATGGATCCTATTTCTGTTCCATCCAGATCTAAAGTAAATGAAGGGGCAATAAAAATAAGCAAATCCTCCTTGCGCGGAGACAATCGTTTCGTACAGATGGCTGTTTGTGAAATAAACAATGATTTAAGCCTCAACTTTCCGGGTGAATATACCTACGACGAAAATATTGGGCATACGCAGGAAAATAACATCTTAACTGAATCAGTTGAAAAAATAAGAGGTTATGGCGACAGTGCGCAGGACTTGGTTGCTTTTATGAAAGCAAAACATCACAACATCAAAACAGAAACAAAAAAAGCATACAAAGATTTTCAGTTAATCAATGAAGCACGCTCTCCAGAGTATCCAATATATCTGAGTTATACACCAGAAGACTTAGAGCCTGTTGGAGGAATTCAAGTTGCACATCCTTTTGCAATATATTACGTAACAACAAGTAAACAACCAGTAGGAGCAATGTCAATATTTAAACTCCAAAAAGCATTGAACCTAAAATAATTTTCAACCACTATGAGGATAATAAAATGGAAAAAGTAACCGGCATTAAAAGTATCGATTTTAAAGTAACTGCATATGGGCACGGTGTAGTTAACTGGAACGGACCAACTACAGTTGAAGCCTATATAGACGGCAATAGAAAAAAATTAAATAATCATTCATTACCAAAACTGCGTGGATACTCAAATATTGAGAAGGTAAAAAATTCTTCTGGTGAAGAATACGAAAGATTCAAAGTTGCACAGGACATTAACTTTAAAGAAACTCCGCTTTATATTAGCCAGAACTGTATCAGGCATCAACTTTTCAAAGATGATGTGATTAATTGGCAGCATCCTAAAATTCATGAGAACGTTGATAAAATTCTATGTTCTATGACTGGTTTATTAAGAGGATATGTTATCCCAAAGAATGAGAATAAAAGAACTAGCCCTCTTCTAATTACAGATTTTAAAGAGTTGAAAGGCAATGGTAACTACGAACAGATGGGACGTTCTGGAAGCAAAGAAAAACAAGAAACCAAATCTGGAAAGGATAAAAGTAATTCATTATTTTCAAAAACAACATTTGGTGACACTAAATATGAAGCATTTGGATCTATAAATATTGAACAGTTGCAGTTTATTTCATTATCAAACGATTATGGTCAAGAAGCCATGCAGATTACAACGAATAAAGAAGGAGAGCAACTTGCTATAAAAATTGAAAATTACATCAAATCACTAGATAACTCTAATAAAGAAGTGCGGGCTACTTATAATGAAAAATATGTCAGAGTAGGAACCATTTTTGCTGATGGTCAAAAAGGCATATTATTAAATGATGCTGGAATAGATGTTTTGGTAAAAAAACTGCTTTCAATGTTAGAGGCATTAGCTTTTAACCAAGCAAAAGGGTTTATGTTTGTAGACTCTGTCAAAGTAGATTACAACAACTTCTCAAGTCCTAATCAAATGTTTAGATTAATAAAAAATGAGAGCAACATAAACCCCAAAAAAAATGAGCCCTATGCTGTTTATTACGAAAAAGAGGATTAAGAAATGGTGATGAAAATTTTAATTGAATATAACTCATCATGGCGAAATTCATTTTTAAAAGGCTCCAATGATGGACCCTTCACAGCCAAAAGAGACTTCAAAGCTTCATCTAAATCAAAAGAAGGGATAGATCAAAGAGATATCACTAAAAATACTGTGTTAGGTATTTTATCAAGATTAATTGGTGATCAAAGAAAATTGTTTCAGGCTAAAGCAAGTAGTGACTTTTATTTTAGAGACATGAATATTAATTTTTTTAATCATCATCATTTATGGGATGAAACAACTTATTTAATTAATAAATCAGAATCTCGTCCGGCGCAAAGTAGTTTTATTGGGGTTCTTCCAAATAATGAACCTTTATTTTTCTCAGAATATTCAGCAACTTTGTGGTCAGTATTAGATTTAGATTTTTGTGACTTACTTGATTTCATATTAGATTCTAAATTAAAAAAAATTGATAAAGAAGTTTCAACTAAACATGTATTAAATAGAATCCAATTCGAAATAGAAAAAATGGATAAAATTATGTTCATTGAAGATGAGATATCTAACATTATTGATAAATTGGATAAAGAGTATTCAAAGCCTAAACCAAGTAAAACACGAATAGAAAATTTGCAAAAGAATCTTGAAAAACTTCAAGCTAAGTCGAAAGAAAGAGCTTTAGTTGAGTTCGAAACTAAACTTAAGCTGTGTATTAATAAGCTAAAAGAAAAATTCCCGAATCAAGAATACCAAGAAAAAAATAAAAGCGTATTTCCAATTAGACTTTATTCAGGTGCCTTATACATAGTATTAGAAAGGCTGAAAAACTCAGGTGTTGATATTTCAGAGTTATTAACAGATCGAGGAACCATTAAAGGATTCTCTAAAAGATCTTTTAATGGTGTAAGAGACTTTTTAAACTCGTTAATGGGTAATAAAACAATTACAACAAAAACGCCTTACAACCTAACTAAAGCAAACGGACAACTTGAAATCAATTTAGATATTGGTTTTGATAAAGCTATAGAATTAAAACAGATGATTGAAAATGCCGGGGTATCTTCTTTTTATCTTGGCAAAAAAGGATTAGCTTATGTTTCTAACATTGATATTCGTTGAGGAGAAAGAACATGAAATATTACCAAGAAATAACGCTCATAGATTCGTTCGATATCCCATTTTTCAATCTGTGGAGCAAGGTGTTTATGCAAGCCCACCTTGCTCTTGTCGAATTAAAAAACGAAGACGACACCGTTAACATCGGTGTCAGTTTTCCGGAATATCAGCGTTTTGAAAAGAATGATAAAATAATCTGTTTCTTAGGCTCGAAACTACGTGTTTTTGCCAAAAGCGAAAATGAATTACGGGAATTAGACCTCAACCAATGGCTAAACCGATTGCATGATTATGTTCATATTAAAAGCATCGTTCAGGTACCAAAAGAAAGAGTGGGTCACCATTTGGTTGTTAGAAAAGTCGATCAAATTCGCAATATGTCACGCTTAACTAAGCGTTATGCGAAAAGAAAAAACATCACTTTTGAAGAAGCCAAACAGCAGCAAATTGGAAACTACGCAAAGGAAAAAGGTGTCAGTTTAAGTAAATCAGCAGACATATACGATAACCCAAAACTCGAACCTTATCCCTATATTATGATGAAAAGCCTCAGTGGGAAAGGCCAATTCTCACTTGAAATAGATCAATCAGAAACTAATCAACCACAAGCAGGAGTGTTTAATACCTATGGTATGAGCAGCAAAACCACGGTTCCGCATTGGTGAAGGTCGAAAGACCCTTTTTTTGTAGCAAATTAACAATTTGAATAAATTCAACAAGTTACGACAATGGCCAAAAGTTTTGGGTAAAACGCCCAAAACAGCAACAAAGCCTTGTCGTTACTTGTTTTTTTGTCGTAAAATTGTTGTAAGCCGCCGCACAGGCAGCTTAGAAAAATGATTGTAGATTGTGGGTCGCTCTCTGTAGGTAAGCCGCCGCACAGGCAGCTTAGAAAAGTACCAAACATTTTTCGATGATTATGGTCAAGTAAGCCGCCGCACAGGCAGCTTAGAAAATGATGTTTGTTTTTTCTAAAGCTTAAAGTATGTAAGCCGCCGCACAGGCAGCTTAGAAAAACTAGTGAAGCTATGAATGAAGCGTGTATAAGTAAGCCGCCGCACAGGCAGCTTAGAAATATTGACACTAAAGAAAGATGGCCTTTAGATAGTAAGCCGCCGCACAGGCAGCTTAGAAATTTGTATTGTCTATCAAAATCACGCACAACTTGTAAGCCGCCGCACAGGCAGCTTAGAAAAAATAATCGACCAGTGCCTCAACAGCGGAAAGGTAAGCCGCCGCACAGGCAGCTTAGAAAAAACTTAGCACAAACGCTACTTGGATTTGGTCGTAAGCCGCCGCACAGGCAGCTTAGAAAAGAAGTGAAATTAATTGGTAATAATTTTTTGTTGTAAGCCGCCGCACAGGCAGCTTAGAAAGATAAAGGTTTTCATAAACGTTGTAAGCAACTGTAAGCCGCCGCACAGGCAGCTTAGAAATCAATATAAACCTGACTGCCTTTTTTAAGATAGTAAGCCGCCGCACAGGCAGCTTAGAAAGTTCTCCAAGATGCCCCAAACAGGGTATGCAAGTAAGCCGCCGCACAGGCAGCTTAGAAAAATGATTGTAGATTGTGGGTCGCTCTCTGTAGGTAAGCCGCCGCACAGGCAGCTTAGAAATGTAATTAGATAAAATCCACGTATTTAGCAGGGTAAGCCGCCGCACAGGCAGCTTAGAAAGAAACTAAAGAAGCATATCAACAAGCAGTTGAGTAAGCCGCCGCACAGGCAGCTTAGAAAGTCAATCTGCCAATCCCAAATAATTTTTTTAAGTAAGCCGCCGCACAGGCAGCTTAGAAAATGCAGTCCATGTTGTGTATAGTCGCTCTTCCGTAAGCCGCCGCACAGGCAGCTTAGAAAACCTGGAGGTGTAACCGTATCTATTCTACGCCGTAAGCCGCCGCACAGGCAGCTTAGAAATGTATAATGCTCGGCTTCCGATGTGGCTGCGGGTAAGCCGCCGCACAGGCAGCTTAGAAAAAGGGTAACAGCACAAGACGCGGACTCAGCAAGTAAGCCGCCGCACAGGCAGCTTAGAAATGAAACGTTTGTCTTTCAAGGTAGCCGTTCAAGTAAGCCGCCGCACAGGCAGCTTAGAAAAAACGCTGAATCCATTGGTGATGATTTTATGTGTAAGCCGCCGCACAGGCAGCTTAGAAAAAAAGTTAAATTCATTGATAATGATTTTATGTGTAAGCCGCCGCACAGGCAGCTTAGGGTTTAGTTTAGTTTCGCTCCTGGTGAGATGGGTCTTGTTAGCATTGAAAGCATATTGGGTTGGAATTGAGTGGGTAATCATGACAAAATAACCACATTAAATTTGGTTGTTAACATTGTTCTATTTTTC
>Ga0209344_10002802_pt1 | contig 18546 bp, 20 predicted proteins | sample Cruoilmetagenom6_FD_187293 | JGI IMG/M metagenome (GOLD analysis project Ga0209344, IMG submission 187293) | Oil polluted marine microbial communities from Coal Oil Point, Santa Barbara, California, USA - Santa Barbara Oil Seep Sample 6 (SPAdes)... | ecosystem: Environmental > Aquatic > Marine... | reverse complement strand
TATCATTTCGCAAAATATCTACATCTTCCTGCCAGCGCTCTTCATTTTCGGAGGTGTTGTGGTGGGCATGTACACAGTTGGGCTGGCTATGTTGGGCGCACGCTTCAAGGGAGCCGACTTGGCTGCAGCCAATTCAGCCTTCGTGCTCATGTATTCGGTCGGCGCGTTAATAGGTCCACCGGTAGCTGGAGTCGCCATGGACGTCTGGGATCCTCATGGATTAGCCATAGCTATGGCCACAATTTGCGGTCTTTACCTGCTGATTGTGGGATGGCGCTGGTCGGGAGTAAAAAATACTGAACAGAAGAATTAGCCTCACAGGCGGTCACGGCTTGACTTCTGTCCGCTTCCAGCTAGTCTGCGGCAACTTTTGCAAAGGAATCTCTGGGAATCTCCCAAGATCCTGTATTTATTGAGGAAATGGCGATGGCGAAGCCGACCACGATCAAAATTAAGCTGGAAAGCACCGCTGGGACCGGCTTTTACTACGTCGCGAAGAAGAACGCGCGGACGATGACCGAGAAATTGGTCGTGAAAAAGTACGACCCGGTTGTACGGAAACACGTTGAGTTCAAGGAAACCAAGATCAAGTAATAACTGGATCTTCGGCGTATGATAAAGGCAGGCTCTCAGGCCTGCCTTTTCTTTTGCAAAATCGCCGCATTACAACTCAAAACCACCTAGATTGAGTTCTCATGACCCTTCCTGACTTTGATGCCGTCCTATTTGATATGGACGGAACGCTCATCAACACAGAGAGCATTTACATGGACGAATGGCGGCGTGCCGCTGCTCTTCAGGGCTTTGAATTATCTTCTGACCTATGGCACCGTTTTCTTGGCCGTCCAACCCATGAATGCCTTCGGGAAATGAAGAATGAACTGGGTGATGGTTTCAACGTCGAAGAACATGTCGCTGAATGGCGGCCCCGGTTGACCCAACGGCTTGCTACTGAAGTACCAGTCATGCCTGGTGCCCGTGAATTGCTCACCTATCTTGATGATAGCAATGTCAAAACCACTGTAGTGACTTCTGCTTCACGGTCCAGTGCCGAAACATATCTCTCCACCGCCGGACTGAGACCGCACTTCGCGTCCATCATCACTTGGGATGATGTGAGTTTTGGCAAACCACATCCTGAACCATTTTTGATGGGGGCTGCCCTTCTTGGGGTGTCCCCAAGCAGGTGCCTTGCAATTGAGGATACAGAAGCTGGCGTTCGTTCAGCACATGGCGCTGGCGCAGTGCCCATCATGGTCCCTTCGCTCAAGCAACCAGGGCCTGACGTGGAACAACTGTGCCATCTGAAATGTAAAAGTCTGTTCGACGTCCTGACCTACGTTCAAGGCGCACAAATATCAAATTGACCAAGAAAGATGGGTGGCCGATCGGAGACGTGACGTAACAGAGGAGGCCACTCCTACCACGACCCGATCGACCTTTCCCGCGGACCCAGGAGATGCGGCGGACCCGAGCACACGCGAGATCAAACTCATTCATGTTTTAGGTGAGCTTATGTCGGCGTTCATATTCGAGTTAAAACTTTACCTGAACCGACGCCGTGCCACCGTAAAACTATGGTGAAGAAAATCATAACACACGCAACGATACAGGTGAAATTATGCTTGAAACAAGTAGAGTAGCCTATTGAAATATAATGAAAAATTAAGGTTAACAAAATTGAAATTTGGGAGTTGAGGCTAGGAAAAACAGCCTATATCGCCATCAAACTGTTAATCCAATATCTCAAGCAGCTTCCGAATTCACCCGGTTGCGCCCATCATGTTTTGCTTGGTAAAGCGCCTGATCTGCACGCTCCAATAACGCCTCAGCGGTATCATCTGGCCAATGAGCCGAAGCCAGACCGATACTCACAGTCACCTCAATCATTTTTTCTGTGTCCGTTTTGAAGGCCCGCTCTGCGATCCGCATGCGCAAGCGCTGAGCGATTGACATCGCCGTTTCCAACTCCGTATCAGGCATAACAACGACAAATTCTTCACCGCCCAATCGGCAGGCGAGGTCAATGCCTCGAACGTTGGTTGATAGGCGTTTGGAAAACTCTTTCAACACCTCATCACCTGCACCGTGCCCATAGGTATCATTGACAGCCTTGAAAAAATCGATGTCCAGAATCATCAAGGACAGCGCTTTACCACTGTGCGCGCCCTCATCGACCAAGGTCGCCAGGTGATTGGTCATATAGCGTCGATTGTAAAGACCCGTCAGAGAATCCGTGATGGCCATTTCCAGGCTGCGCTGGAAATTATCTTTCAACTGGTCCTGATAGCGTTTGCGGCGTAATTGCGACCGGCAGCGGGCCAGAAGCTCACTACGCTCCACGGGTCTAGTCAAATAGTCGTTTACTCCCATGTCCAGGGCGCGAACCAGACGAGCCGTGTCCCCCTCTTCAACAATGGCGAGAATGGGGGTCTGGCGTGTCGCATCCAGTGATTTCAGCTGAGAACAAATTCGAAGCCCATCTTCGGTTTCCAACGAAAGAGAGATAAGAACAAAATCATAATCGCCGTGTGCAGCGAGCTCCAAAAGCTCTGCCGAGGATTCAGCAACTGTAACCTCATGTTTGGCGCCCAACATTTCGCACAACCGCGCACGCTGCCGCGCACGATCATCAACAACAATACAACGACCACTAAAGTCAGCTGGTGTCGGTTGCGACCCATTTTCTATCGCACCAAGCCGTTGACCAGTAGACTCACGCATGCGCAATTCGTCGGTCAATGTCTTCAGGCGAACAAGGCTTTTTACCCGCGCAAAAAGCGCAATATCGTTGATTGGTTTGGTCAGAAAGTCATCCGCACCACTTTCCAGCCCCTTAATACGGTCAGATTGCTGGTCGAGAGCCGTCACCATGACAACGGGAATGTGATGTGTTTCAGGGAGTTGCTTCAGACGTTGACAGACCTCATATCCATCCATACCCGGCATCATGACATCAAGCAGCACAATATCGGGCTGTTCACGCTGAGCAAGCTCAATGGCGGCAGGGCCATCGGCAGCTTGGATAACCTCAAAATACTCAGCTGACAGCTTTGCTTCGAGCAGCTTCAAGTTTGCAGGAATATCATCAACTATGAGAACTCGAGCGGTCACGGCTTACCCCAAAAATCGCTGAACCGTCTCAAGAAACTGCGTTACCGATATTGGCTTGGCAATATAGGCCTCACATCCACCTTCGCGGATCTTCTCTTCATCGCCCTTCATCGCAAAGGCAGTGACGGCGATAACAGGAATAGACCGTAAATTATCGTCTTCCTTGATCCATTTTGTAACTTCCAGCCCAGAAACTTCTGGCAATTGAATGTCCATTAAAATCAGATCAGGGTGGTTTGAGCGCGCGATTTCCAGCGCTTCGATACCATCCTTCGTTTGAAGAGTTTGATACCCATGTGCATCAAGCAGATCATGAAAGAGTTTCATGTTCAGCTCATTGTCTTCAACGATGAGTACCGTTTTCGACATCGCTTTCATTGCTCCAACACCCCATACTGAAGACTGCAAATAAACAGCAGCGCCACCGGCTGGCGGCTAGAAAAAGGCAATATGATCGCCACATTTCAGCTTCCATAAGACCCTAATTACATTAACCAATCCTTTAAGGTTTGAAGCAGATCAGCCAATATGATCACTTCACCAACGGATGATAAATATTTGGTTTCGACGGACAAAAATGCAGCAACCTCTCAAGCCGGAAACGGCACAAACCATAGCATTACAGGCACTCGGCCACATTGCAGCGGATGAAGACCTGCTTGGAGGCTTTATGGCTCATTCTGGCCTGGAAATTGACGAACTTAAAACGTTGGCCACCGAACCGGCCTTTCTGGGAGGCGTGCTGGACTTCCTCTTGAGTGATGAAGCGAGCCTCATCGCATTTTGCAAAACCGCAGATATTGAACCCGAACTCCCCAAACTCGCGCGGATGTCCCTACCCGGCGGCGAAGAAATTCATTGGACATGAAAAAATCAATGCAAGAAAAACCCGACGCAGCTGCAATCGACCCGGAAGTCCTGCTTACCCTGGACGCACTTGATCTGGACCCTTCACGCCCCCTCATCATTTCCGATGCCGATGAAGTGCTTTTGCAATTTGTGGCAGGCCTCGAACATTATTTAGATGGCGTGGGGCTTTGGCTGGACCTGCAAAGCTTCGCTTTGTCTGGCAACATCAAGGACAAGGCGACGGGTGCGCCCGTCCCAGTTGAAAAAACAACCGAGCTGCTAGCCAACTTTTTTGCCTCCCATGCCGATAAATTGGAAGCCGTCCCTCATGCAGCAGACGCCTTAAAAGAACTTTCCGAACGCGCACAAGTTGTTATTCTTACCAATGTCCCATTTGCGCAGCGCGATGCTAGGGCAACCAGCCTTGCCCACCAGGGAATGGACTACCCTGTCATCGCCAACAAAGGCCTGAAGGGCGGCGCTGTGCGTCACTTGGCACAGCGTGTCAGCGGTCCGATATTTTTTCTGGATGACATTCCCCACAATATTAAATCTGTGGCAGAAGCACATGAGCCCACTCGCTTGTTGCATTTCATCGCCGACAAACGATTGGCAAAACTTATTTCACCTTCAAAGCACTCTCATTTCCATTCCAGCCATTGGCCAGATGCACACGCATTTATGGAACGGGAATTGTCTAATGCCGGCTTTTGAGTGAGCGAAAAAACATGCGCCTGGGAGTGGATTTAGGAGGGACAAAAATCGAAGCCATTCTGCTTGATGCAGAAGGGGAAATCCTTGAACGCAAACGCAGGCCAACACCGCGCGGCGATTATGAGCAAACCGTTCGCGCGATTGCCAAACTGGTATCGCAAGTGGGTAAGGGCGCACCGAAAAACCTGCCTGTGGGAATCGGCATTCCCGGTACAGTTTCTCCAGCGACAAGATTGGTAAAGAACGCGAACTCCACATGGCTGATTGGAAAAACATTCGACAAGGATTTGGAAACAGCAATGGACCGCCAGGTTCGGCTGGCCAATGACGCAGATTGTTTTGCATTATCTGAGGCAACGGATGGTGCAGGAGCAGGGGCGCGTTCAATCTTTGGCGTAATCCTTGGCACAGGCGTAGGCGGCGGTTTTTTTGTGAACGGTGGTCTGGTTTCAGGGCCCAATGCCATCGCAGGCGAATGGGGGCATAACCCCCTTCCCTGGGCAAATAAGCAAGAGCGTCCTGGGCCTCAGTGTTACTGCGGACATAAAGGATGCATCGAAACCTGGCTTTCTGGCCCTGCGTTAGAACACGATGCGCAACAAAATGGATTAAACTATACAAACGCCACCGAAATCGCTGAGTTGGCCACTTCCGGTCACGAAACAGCGAAAGCCATTATCGACAGATACGTTCACCGTTTGGCCCGATCACTCGCGAGTGTAATCAATGTGCTTGATCCCGAAGTCATCGTTTTGGGCGGTGGCCTGTCTGCCATTGAGCAACTTTACCTTGAGGTCCCTAAATACTGGGGCAATTTCGTCTTTTCAGACACAGTCGAAACCAAACTGGTCTGCAATCACCATGGAGCTTCAAGCGGTGTGCGCGGCGCCGCGTGGCTCTGGCCCAACAGCACGACAAATGCTCCATGACCGCTCAACCCACAGATACCTCTGGCTATTGTCGCGATTGTCTAACACCTGTTCCCAACAAACGAACAAGGTGCCCGGCCTGTCGCCGACCAAGAGTGCTACATCATTCCGAACTTCACGAGCTAAGTATTGCACATCTTGATTGTGATGCCTTCTATGCCGCCGTTGAGAAGCGCGACAATCCAGCATTAAAAGACAAGCCCGTCATCATCGGTGGCGGCAAACGGGGCGTGGTAAGCACCGCTTGTTATATCGCGCGCACCCGTGGTGTTGGCTCCGCCATGCCAATGTTTCAAGCACTCAACGCCTGTCCCGACGCTGTTGTGATCAAACCCAATATGGAAAAATACGCAAAAGCCGGACAACAAATCCGCGCGATGATGCGCGATCTCACGCCCCTCGTGGAGCCGCTCTCCATTGATGAAGCATTTATGGACTTGAGCGGAACGGAAAAGCTGCACCATGCTCCGCCCGTCCTTACCATGCTCAAACTCGTCGCCAAAATTGAACAGGAAATCGGCATAACCGTTTCAGTCGGATTGAGCTTCAATAAGTTTCTGGCAAAAATTGCGTCCGACCTCAACAAGCCCCGTGGTTTTTCGGTAATCGGCCGCACCGAGGCGATGGGTTTTCTCGGCGACAAACCCGTTTCAATTATTTGGGGTGTTGGCAAAGCTTTCAACGCGAAGCTCAAGCGCGATGGCATCACTTTGGTCAGACACATTAGAGAACGCGAAGAACCTGCCTTGATCGCCCGTTACGGGTCTATGGGTGAACGTCTGTGGCGCCTCTCTCATTGTGAGGATCACCGCACCATCAAACCCCATGGCGCCGCAAAAAGTATTTCTGCGGAGACAACCTTTTTCGATGACATCGCCAGCAATGAGGAAATGAAATCAAAACTATGGCCGTTGTGCGAACGTGTCGCGCGCAGAGCAAAAAAGGCGAACATTGCCGGAAGCACGGTCACACTCAAATTGAAAACAGCAGACTTCAAATCACGCACAAGAAGCCGCACCCTGCCCAACCCCACGTTACTAGCAGATGTGATTTACAAAACCGTTTTGCCACTACTAGAACCGGAAATAGACGGCACCGCCTTTCGTCTATTGGGCGTAGGCATCTCATCTCTGCGAGACGCTGACCTAGCCGACCCTGCTGATCTGTTAGATCCCGGAGCAACGCGCAGAGCTGACGCCGAACGCGCCATGGACAGTGTACGTGCGAAATTCGGTGATGAAGCCATAAAAAAGGGCCGCGGGTTCAAACCCTGAAAATCAGCAAGGGTCCTGCGGCAAAAACACGAGCTCGCTCAAAGTTCCATCAACAACAACATCGCCGTAATCCAGCACCATGTTGGCTGACACGCCGTTCGCAAATATCCGGTAGGAAACTTGATAGTCCGGCAGGCCTTGCAAATCATCTGGAAAAAAATAACTGACTTGAACGGGCCAAGATGACAATTCAGCGAAAGTCTCTGCATCCCCTTCGAGTGAGGAGGCGTCTGTTGTTATTTGCGCAGGTTTTCCAGCAAAAACGCTGACATCGAAATATTTATCAGTCTCCGTACCTTCAAAAACCTTCATGATCATCAACGATTGACCAGCCTCGGCTGCCGCTACTACATTTCGAACAAACTCAGTGGGAAACACAACATTTTCTGGAAGTTCTAATTCACTATTGGTAGGCACAGAAAATTTTGCGCCAGCACCATTTTCATCGCGCTGCGCAAAGCCGGAAACATTGTCGTCAAGCTGTCCATTGACAAAACGTTTCACCTCAAATCGAAATTGATCGCCCTCGCCACTTTCCCATGAGGTCATGCGCAAATCACGCACCATCTGTCCCCCATCTGTGTCGGAGATTTGAGTTACCAGACGTTGATTGAGTGTGAAACCGTCACACGCATTGCCAGACCACTCCAGTACCATGCGTCCGCTTAATCCGGCGAGATCAGCGCTCGATTCAGATTGAGACAGTTCGAGCTCATATACAGCCCTATGAGAAACCAGCTCAACACCAGCACTTGCAGGTAATGTACTTCCCACGCAAATTACAGCAAGAAACCCTCTTGCAGCCCAATCAATTCCTCGCAATGCTGCATCTCCTACTCAAACGTTGTTCACTGATCAGACAGGTCAAATTTTATGTCTCGTCCAAAAATTATTGTCACACGAAAACTGCCCGAAGCTGTCGAAGCCCGACTGCGGCAAGACTACCAGTCTGAGCTTAACGAAAGCGACAAGATTTATGCTCAAGAAGAAGTGATTGCCCGCGCCGCCAACGCTGATGCTCTTTTAGTGACTGTTACTGACAATATAGACAAGGGTCTCATTGACAAACTCCCCACCTCCATTCGCATGATCGCCACATTCTCCGCGGGGTACGATCATATCGACATACCTGCCGCAACAAGCAGGAACATAATTGTCTCCAACACGCCCGACGTGCTCACCAATGCAACGGCAGACATCGCTCTTCTGCTCATTCTGGGCGCGGCGCGGGGTGCGGGAACGGGCGAAGCGACAATGCGCCAAGCGACTTGGGCAAACTGGGCACCCACGGGATACCTCGGCCAGGATGTAACCGGAAAACGACTGGGTATTTTGGGCATGGGCCGCATCGGCCGTGCGGTTGCAAAACGCGCACGCGCCTTCGATATGGAAATTCACTACCACAATCGAACACAACTTTCGTCTAATATTGAGCAAGGAGCACATTTTCACGACAGACTTGAAGAGCTGTTCAAAACCAGTGATTTCCTCTCTCTTCATGCAGCATCTACCAATGAAACAAAGAACATTATAAATGAAAGATCCATTGAAATGCTGCCAAAAGGCGCGGTCATCATCAATACGGCACGAGGCGACTTGGTCGACGATGATGCACTTATTGCAGCTTTGCAAACTGGGCGAATTTCAGCTGCGGGATTAGACGTGTACAAAGGTGAGCCAAACCCAGATCCACGGTACAAAGACCTGCCCAACACATTTCTTCTGCCTCATTTGGGAAGTGCAACGTTGGAAACACGCAACGCCATGGGATTTTGTGCGCTAGATAACCTTGACGCTTTTTTTGCTGGCAAGCCCCTGCCCAACCTTGTCGTCAATAGGCAAACATTTGCACGTTAAGCCCAACTTAGTCGGCAAATACTGCCGACCTGAAGGTTTTCACGACGCCAAACAACCCAATTTGCACCATTTTTGGTCTGGCATAACGCTTGCTCCTACCTAGCCATCAAGTGCGTGGTCATTTTTGTGAACCGCTGCACAGAGGAGAGCAAATTATGGGCGAACTTCAGCAGAGCGGCATTGGCTCATCAGGTAGCGAAAGCATTCATCCTGTCATCGACACGCTTGAAATGCGATTGAGGTGTGAGCTGTTGCGTGAGGCACAAGAAGCCAACGATCCCAACACAATTGTAGTGAAGGCATTGGAATATGCGGCCGAAGCAGAACAAAGAATTTCCTCGCTCAGTGCCCGTGTTCGCACCCTCGAATCTCTAGCAAAAACGGATGAGCTTTCCGGCCTGCTTAATCGGCGGGGTTTCTACGATGTAATTCGCCGAGAGCTTTTGTCCGCAATTCGGTACGAAGAAACAGGTGTCCTTGCTTACATCGACTTGAATGATTTCAAGCAAATCAACGACACTCATGGCCATGCTGCCGGAGACGAAGTTTTGCGCACAGTTGGGCGCCAGCTAGGCACCAATATTCGCGCCACAGACTTTGCCGCCCGGCTTGGAGGCGACGAATTCGCCATTCTTTTTGTTCGTGCAGATCATATACCAGCACGCGAACGCGCACGGACCATGCTGAGCGAATTAAACGCGCTAACAGTTCCCTGGAAACGCAAAACGATCAATGTCAGCGCAAGTATGGGGCTGGCAAACTACGATCACGAAACAGCTTTTGAAGAGCTTATGGCCAGGTCCGATCGCGCCATGTATCGCAACAAGCGCAATTCTCGATAAAGGCGTCAGCCTATTTCACACCGGTTGATGGTTGAGGTTGAGTAAACCGGCGAATGCCGCCCCCGCCTAACGCCAAGACAGTCGCTGGCACCTGCACCATTCTTCGGTCCGGAAAAGCGGCACCAACGATTTCTGCCGCCTGATCATCCATACTATCGTCGTAAACCGGCATGATGACCGCACCATTAGCCACGTAATAATCTAGATAATTCATAGCCATTGGCTTGCCATCCAAATCAAGCCGACCACCAGCTGGAAGCGGTACACCCGTCACTTTTAAGTTTTGTCCGTTGGCATCCCTCGCAAGTTCCAGATGCGCACGATTGTCACTCAGCGTCACGCGATCCAGGTTCATTGGATCCAGTGTTTCAGAAACCAGCACATGCTCGCGCCCAGCAAATACAGCCACTCGACTAACTTGCCCAGCGGTATTGTCAGACGCCAGTCCACCACCTAACCAGATCACCTTTCGCGCACCCAAATAGAGGGCCAATCGTTCCTCAATCTCGGATAAGTGCAATTCAGGGTTTCTATCTTCGTTGAGAAGACATTCTTCTGTCGTCAACAAAGTCCCGTGACCATTGACGCTAATAGCGCCTGCTTCGAGCACCATGTCGCCGCCAAATTTTCGAATTCGTTCTTGACTTAACACGCCGCTCGCAAGTGCAGCGTCACGCGCAAAACCTTGAACGGAATGGCCCCATCCATTGAACTGCCAATCAATTCCAGCCACTTTGTCAGTTCCATTGGTCACAAACATCGGCATTGTGTCTCGCGCCCAACTGTCATCCATCGGCAATGTGAGGAAGCGAACGTTTTCAATGCGACCACATGCAAAGCGCGCCTGAGGCAAGTCCTCTTCACGAACAGCCACTTTAACGGGCTCAAACTGAGCTATGGTCCGGATAATTTCAGCGGCTTCCGCATAGGCTTTCGGCAGCAAATCTCGCCATCGGTCCGCGCGTGAGGGCCATTGAACCCAGCAGCAACTGTGGGATTCCCACTCAGCCGGTAGAAAAAAGCCTTCACCAACCGGCGAGTGCCGAAAATCTTCCATCACGCCCTCGAATTTCGCCTAAAACACTGCGCAGAAAGGCCATTGTGCCGTAAACTGCGAGGAAAGAAACGCATCAATACACGCGCTCGCTCAAAGGCGCTAGGGAGGAAATAGGTATCAGCACTCAAATAGCAAACCGGTTAACAGAAATCGGCATCACCCTTCCTAAACCAACACCCGCTGCCGGGACTTATTCACCCTTTATCATCACCGGGAATCTCGTTTTCATCTCTGGTCAAGTTCCCGTAGGAAAAAGCGGCTTGGAATTCCAAGGTAAAATAGGTGATACTTTTACTGTCGAAGAGGGAAAAGCGGCCGCCCGCCTGTGTGCGATCAATATTTTGGCGCAACTCTCGGCGGCGCTTGAGGGAGACCTCGACCGCGTAACACGCTGCGTAAAACTTGGCGGTTTCGTAAACTCGACACCTGAGTTTGGCGACCACCCGGTTGTTATGAATGGTGCCTCAGACTTGATGGTAGAAGTCTTCGCTGAGAAGGGCCGTCATGCTCGGTTTGCCGTCGGCGCTCCCTCACTCCCTTTTGATGTCGCCGTTGAAGTCGAGGCAATTTTTGAAATTGCATAAGCATCTCTGGTTCATCGCCCGCATCCGACCATTCAACAATAGGTACATTGAAAATGGGTGATGCAGAGCAGGTTGTGATGAAAGTTATTCCTCGAATGGCTGACGTTTCAGCTGTCGCCTGGGACGCTTGCGCCAACCCTGGAGGTGACATTCCAGACAACCCATTTTTGTCGCATGCCTTTTTGTCGGCGCTTGAGCAAAGCGGCTCAGCCACGCCGCAAACAGGCTGGGCACCTCATCACCTGGTCCTTGAAGAACCAGATGGCAGCTATGCGGGCGTCGTTCCCATTTATTTGAAAAACCATTCTCGTGGCGAATATGTTTTTGACCATGGATGGGCCGACGCACTGGAACGGGCCGGTGGAAACTATTATCCGAAATTGCAGGTATCCGTTCCCTTCACGCCTGCAACTGGCCGACGCTTGCTCGCACGCCCCGGCATTTTCCAAGAACAGACGGAAGACCAACTAACCACCGGAATGGTGGAACTCGCACGACAATTGGACGTTTCATCAGTTCATCTTACATTTTTGTCAAAAAAACAGTGGAGCCGCCTTGGTGAACTGGGTTTCTTGCAACGCACAGATCAGCAATTTCACTGGCTCAATGATCGATACGAAACCTTCGAAGATTTTCTGGCCGTCTTAACATCTCGCAAGCGCAAAAACCTCCGCAAAGAACGCGAGCGTGCATTAGACAATGATATCGAAATTGAGTGGATTACGGGCGCCGATTTAACAGAAGCTCACTGGGATGTCTTTTACGGATTCTACACTGACACTGGAATGCGAAAATGGGGCTCGCCCTACCTAACCCGGTCATTCTTCTCCATGATCAATAAAACAATGCCAGATCAAACACTGCTTGTGATGGCAAAGCGAGAGGGACGCTACGTCGCTGGCGCTCTTAACTTTATAGGCTCTGATACTCTTTTTGGCAGAAACTGGGGTTGTGTCGAAGATCACCCCTTTTTGCATTTTGAGTGTTGTTACTATCAAGCAATTGATTTTGCCATCTCTCGTGGCCTGAAGAAAGTGGAAGCGGGCGCGCAAGGCGCTCACAAATTAGCGCGGGGCTATTTGCCTGCTCACACATATTCTGCACACTACATATCCAATCCGAGTTTTCGAGAAGCCGTGGAACGATATCTTGATCAAGAACGAGACCATGTCGACCATGACATTGCAGCATTGAGTGAACATGCGCCTTTCAAAAACTCAAATGACCAGCGCTAGGAACCCCAAATGGCCTATGATCAAAACAACATATTTGCAAAAATACTGAGAGGCGAGGCCCCCTACATTGAAGTGTATGAGGACGACGCAACGCTTGCTTTCATGGATGTCATGCCACAAGCGGAAGGACACACTCTTGTAATCCCTAGAGCTGCGGCAGAGTCGTTATTTGACCTACGGCGTGATGACTATGCGGCACTCGCCAGAACCACACAGCATGTGGCCGCAGCCGTTAAAAAAGCAATCGGCTCTCCTGGCCTTATGATCGCGCAACTCAATGGCACTGAGGCAGGACAAACTGTATTTCATATTCACAATCATATCATTCCGCGGTGGAATGGGATTGACATGAAATTGCATTCACGAGAATTGGCCGATATGAAAGTTCTGGAAGAACAGGCCGAGCGCATCCGCGCAGCGCTCTAATATCAATCATAAAGATATCATGTGGGGGAACACTCTATGCCAAGGACCAAGCTGAATACAGCCTTAGCCATTGCGACGATGTTTGTCACCGTCTCCTGTTCAGAATCGAAGCCACCCGAATACCAACTGGAGACCGTTATTCCTGGCTCCGCGTTCCACGGAATTCATGGGCTTACATTCACAAGCAACAATCAATTGCTTGCAGGCAGCGTGCTTGGTCGCACGATCTACAATATTGACATCTCAACCGGCGATACTTCTGTCCACATAGCACCTCCCCTGGGCATGGCCGATGACCTGGAAGAAGGTCCCGATGGATCACTTGGGTGGACAGCCTTCCTTGACGGGAAATACTACCTACGCAGACCTGATGGAGAAACGCTCACTTTGGCGGAAGGTTTGCCTGGGCTGAATTCCACAGCTTGGTTGCCGGATGGTCGCCTGTTCGCCACACAAGTATTCTTAGGGGACGCACTTTATGAATTGGACCCAACAGGCACAGCCGCGCCACGCCTTATTATGGAAGGCATGGGTGGCCTCAATGGGTTTGACTTTGGATCTGATGGAAAACTCTATGGCCCTCTTTGGTTCAAAGGACAGATCGTTCGCATAGACGTAGACACTGGAGAATTGGAAATAATCGCCGAAGGATTTAACGTACCTGCAGCTGTGAACTTCGATTCAAAAGGCAATCTTTGGGCAGTGGATACAGCAGCCGGCGAAGTGGTTCGCGTCGATATTTCGACCGGCGAAAAAACCATTGTCGCCGCAGTAGAACCCGCCATCGACAACTTGGCCATAGACGCATCAGACCGCTTATTCATTACAAACATGGCAGATAATGCCATCATCGAGATAAACACAGAGACCGGCGAAAGCACGCCAATCGTTACGGGCACACTCGCAGTGGCGGCGGACCTTGCCATGGGTCGCAATGAAAATGGCGCGGAGACACTTTTTATCGGTGATGTCTTTGCGCTCCGGAGCCTTGATATAGCGACAGGTTCGGTGTCAGAAATAGGGCGCCTGTTCGGCGCCAAGTTAGATTATCCGATCAGTATCGGCGTTAACGAGGGAGAGATTGCTCTCGCTGGGTGGTCCGCCGGAATGGTTCAACGCTTCGACCCCGCGACGGGTGAATTGGGAGACATTCACCACGGCTTCACATCACCCACAGACGCACTCCCGCTACCTGGCGGAGATACATTGGTAGTGGAATTCGCTCGTGGCGCACTCGTTCGAGTAGACGGAACGGATTGGAGCAAACGAACCGATGTTTTAACAGACCTTGCAGGACCAACGTCCCTTCTTGCAGGCAGCGATGGCAAAGTACTTCTGTCGGAAAATATTTCCGGCACGATCTCAGAAATCGACATTAACTCTGGCGTCAAAACAGTAATTGTGGATGGTCTCAATAAACCAGAAGGTTTCGATCAAGCCTCTGACGGCACACTCTACATCGCCGAAGTTGGCGCTCAACAAATCACTATGATCTCAGCCAATGGCGACAGGACTGTCATTGCCGACAAGCTGCCAATTGGTTTTGCCGGGCCGGAAGATGGTTTACCTGTCTATGTTCCAACAGGTGTCGCCGTTTCATCAAACGGTGACGTCTATTTTACATCTGACATTGAGGCAGCAGTTTATCGTCTGACGCGCCAATGATTGATGTTTTTCCCGAAGCCGACACGATCCCCATTTTCCCAAGTCGCGACTTCGACAAGACCATTGCCTTCTACGACCAGTTGGGCTTTCGGGTCGAACTTCATATGCCGGGAACGACGGGCTACCTGATCCTGACAAATGGGCCGATGGAATTACACTTTTTTCCACACCCAACTCTTGATCCGACGACAAGCGTCGTCGGCACATATGTACGCACTGACGATATCGATTCACTCTATGTCATCATTTCTCCCGACGATCATTTACCAACAACAGGTATCCCTCGTTATGAAGCACCTGAGGATCGACCCTGGGGGATGCGTGAGTTTTCCATCGTCGACGAAGACGGTAGCTTGCTAAAATTCGGACAGAAAATTCTGTCCGCCTAAGGCGCAAAACTAGAGCGACACTTGATGCCCCAATGTCCCTCTTCACAAGTCACAATATAGATGGAATCAAACGCTCCAATCACATTGCCATCTGACCTATAACGCGTAAACCGCGTATCGATGTGCACCTTGTTGTCGCCTGCGTGAATGACATCGCGGCGATCCCAAGCGGAGTGATGCCAGCCATCACCGAGGTTGTGATCAAATAAGTCAGACTTATGCCATCCAGGTGCGTCGATCACTGCCATCGTATTTGATGCAAGTCGAATACTCGGAAAATTGAAAGTCTTCTCCCAACGCGGTAAATCTCGCGCATTGAAGGCAGACATAAAGTCATCCAGGCAACTTTGCGCCGCTGCGATTGCACTCTCATTCATCCTAACCTCCCAATCAAACACTGCTCAAACGCAAACAGCCGACGAAAACGCCGGCTGTCTGTCTCAAAATAAATAAGGTCAATCCACCATCAATGGAACTTTCGGTACCGACCCACCGTCAGGCCCATCTTTACCCGACCCTCTTCCATCGCCTTTATTCGCACGCGGCTTCTTCACTTTTGGCGTCACGGCCTCGAACTCAAAAGATAACTCGTCTTTTTCTGCATCGACCCCAACGCGAACCAAGCCACCTTTGACCAAACTCCCAAACAACACTTCATCAGCCAATGGTTTTTTGATGTTCTCCTGAATGACACGGGCAAGTGGCCGCGCACCCAATTGTTCATCATAGCCGCGCGTTCCAAGCCAATGATTAGCTTCATCGGACATTTCGATCGTCACATTTCTGTCCGCCAATTGAACTTCCAACTGCAAGACAAATTTCTCGACAACGCGAGCGATGACATCTTCGGGCAAATTCTGGAACGGAATGTTTGCATCCAAACGGTTTCTGAATTCAGGCGTGAACAGTTTCTTTATCGCCTCTTCGTCTTCACCAAGCCGTTTTGTACGACCAAATCCAATGGGCGCCTTCGCCATATCCGACGCGCCCGCATTGGTAGTCATGATGAGCACGACATTTCGGAAGTCCACTTTCTTGCCAGTGTGGTCCGTCAGTTTCCCATGATCCATGATCTGGAGAAGAATGTTGAACAGATCAGGATGTGCTTTCTCAATTTCATCAAGAAGAAGCACACAATGTGGGTTCTGATCCACACCGTCCGTCAGAAGACCACCTTGGTCAAAGCCCACGTAGCCCGGAGGCGCTCCGATCAAACGAGACACCGTATGGCGCTCCATGTATTCCGACATATCAAAGCGAAGCATCTCAACGCCCATAATGTCAGCAAGTTGACGGGCAACTTCCGTCTTACCAACACCCGTCGGGCCTGAGAAGAGATAAGAACCAATTGGTTTTTCAGGTTCACGCAAACCTGCCCGAGCCAACTTAATGGCGGCCGCCAGCGCATCGATAGCCTGGTCTTGACCAAACACAACCCGTTTCAACTCACCATCGAGATCTTTGAGCTTCTCCGTATCCGTTTTGGAAACAGATTTCGGCGGAATGCGGGCCATTGTTGCAACCACTTCTTCGATCTCGCGAACACCCACAGTTTTTTTACGGCGTGTTTCTGGCTTCAGCATTTGACGCGCACCAGCTTCGTCAATCACATCAATCGCTTTATCCGGCAACTTGCGGTCATGCATATATTTTGCAGACAGGTCGACAGCCGATTTGATGGCATCATTTGTATAGTGAAGATTGTGAAATTCTTCGTAGTAAGGCTTCAACCCTTTGAGGATCTTGATCGTATCTGCGGTTGACGGCTCTGCCACATCGATTTTCTGGAACCGACGCACAAGCGCCCTGTCTTTTTCGAAATGCTGACGATATTCCTTATAGGTCGTGGAGCCGATGCACTTCAACGTGCCGCTCGCCAATGCTGGTTTCAACAGATTGGAGGCATCCATTGCCCCTCCGCTTGTCGCTCCAGCACCAATCACAGTATGTATTTCGTCAATGAACATCACAGCGCCTGGATAATCTTCCAGTTCTTTGATGACCTGTTTGATGCGTTCTTCAAAATCGCCGCGATATCGTGTGCCCGCCAACAGGGTTCCCATATCAAGTGAGAAAATTGTTGCGTCTGCGAGCACTGAAGGCACTTCACCTTGCACAATTTTACGCGCAAGCCCTTCTGTGATTGCCGTTTTCCCAACACCAGGATCACCAACAAAAAGAGGATTATTTTTCTGACGTCGGCAAAGAATTTGGATCGTGCGCTCAACTTCTTTGTCACGGCCAATCAGCGGGTCAATATTCCCCTTCTTGGCTTTTTCATTGAGGTTGACGCAATAAGCATCCAACGCTTCGGTGGTGCTCTTAGGCGAAGCTTCATCGGTAGATGCACCACCTTCACTATCATCTACTCCGAGTACGGGACGCGCTTCATTCATATCTGAACGCTTGGCGATGCCATGAGAAATGTAGTTTACGGCATCGTAGCGCGTCATTTCTTGCTCTTGTAAGAAATACGCCGCGTGGCTCTCGCGCTCAGCAAACATCGCCACGAGAACATTCGCTCCAGTTACTTCTTCACGACCAGACGATTGAACATGAATAACGGCACGCTGAATAACACGCTGAAAACCAGCAGTCGGCTTCGCTTCCTCATCGCCATCAACAATAAGGCTAGAAAGCTCATTATCAATGTAATGCAGCAATTGATGGCGTAATGCATCCAAGTCTACATTGCAGGCACGCATAACGGCAGCAGAATCCTGATCATCCAAAAGCGCTAACAATAAATGTTCAAGCGTCGCATATTCATGATTGCGCTCGTTCGCGAGCCCCAACGCACGATGAAGGCCTTCTTCCAAACTACGAGACAGTGATGGCACGTCGTCCCTTTCTGTTGGCTATGACTGAAACGAGATGTTCCGGTCAGTCGTCTGCTCTTCGCCCACTTCAGAGCTAAAATCGCTAAATCTGAAAGATTAGCTTAGCGGCTCTTGCGCTCTTGTCCATGTTCGATGTCAGACAGTTAATCTCTCTCCATAGTACATTGAAGTGGATGCTGATATTGGCGTGCCAGATCCACAACTTGTGCAACCTTTGTCTCAGCCACCTCATAGGTAAACAAACCACACACACCCACACCGTTCTGATGAACATGGAGCATGATCGTTGTCGCCTCTTCCGCATTTTTGCTAAAGCAGGATTGCAGAACAAAAACCACAAATTCCATAGGCGTATAGTCGTCGTTCAGCAATAACACCTTGTAGAGCGAAGGTTTTTTTGTCTTTGGCTTGCTGCGCGTAATCACTCCAATTGAGGAGCCATCGCCAGTGCCATCATCATTATCACGTTCAATATCAGCCATATTTAGGCTCGAAACACTCTCAAATTGTCAGACAGGGACCAAAACGCCCCGACGGAACCATAGATGATTTGAAATCTGACTATCGCCCCGACTCCAACCAATAATACTCTGAATAAGATAGGAAATGTTGCTGTTTTTGTAAGGGCAACCACCACAAATACCCCCGCAAATATCCCTCTCCCCAACACCTCTGTTTGACCCCACAAATGCCAGGGCAGCTCCCCACCTGTGCTCGGCGGCCATTCAGCAAAATTAACCTTGTAGTAACGAACTCAGAATACCCTGCAAG
>Ga0209344_10002801_pt1 | contig 18549 bp, 19 predicted proteins | sample Cruoilmetagenom6_FD_187293 | JGI IMG/M metagenome (GOLD analysis project Ga0209344, IMG submission 187293) | Oil polluted marine microbial communities from Coal Oil Point, Santa Barbara, California, USA - Santa Barbara Oil Seep Sample 6 (SPAdes)... | ecosystem: Environmental > Aquatic > Marine... | reverse complement strand
CCGGCCACCTCCACTGGGCCAAAGTAACCCACTGGTTCGTCAACATCTACATCCTCCCCACCCCCGAAACCCCATCCCAACCAACAACACCAAATTTCCCCACTCCCCCCAAAAACACACTGCACTCTTCCCACTGAAGGCCCATTGTCCTGCGCCCGAAGTGACCAGGCCAGAAACATCCCGTCACACACCCCACAACATTCTGTTCTTCCTGTCACTGGAGAACCGCCTACCTTCCCGTCCCACCCCCGCCGGAAACAACCTCCGCTATCGAAGTGACATCCGAAAAAGCCTCCCCGGCACACACAGCTCCTGGAACAACCCAGAAGTTCTCCGCACACAGACACGCAGACGCATACGCGTATACGCGTCATGACATAGACAGCCTTGAGGATACCCGTACGTTTAAGAAAAGAACGGGATGTTCAGGGAATGCCCGCCGGGGCCTTGTCCATCTTCAGGATTTGCCGGAACCCCACAGAAAGGACAACCGAAAAAGCGGACAGGCCGGTTAGGCTGAGAAATTTTTCGGGGAAACAAGACTGCCACTCTTTCTCTGGAGATATATATGTCCGACGTTCAATACCTGATGACCGAGCATCCGGCCTGGCAGGCTCTCAATGGAGAACAGACCCGTGTTTTTACCGGGTCGAAGGCAGAAAAATGGCTTGTGCACGGGCGGGGAAAAGAGGTGACAGTGACGCCCATCGGGGAAACCAGGAACTCATTAGAAGCAGACGATTTCTCGTGTATACCTACTTCTCTCGCGACTACCGCGCCGGGTTTTCTGGCCGCTTTCCAAAAGGTTGTGCCTGTTCGGCGTTTTCCCAATCCGAGTTTGTGGGACGCGATCGGGACAGCGATTGTGCGACAAGTTATCCGAGCGTCACAAGCGAAAAAACTGTACCGGCTGTTTTGCGCGAACTATGGCGAGCAGGTGACTTTACCTGACGGTGAGGAGCGCGGGGTCTTTCCGGATGCCACACGGACGCTCGCGCTTTCTGATGAGGCGTTTGCCCGCACCGGCATGACATTTAAACGCCGACCTCTCCGACAGGCAGCAGAGGGGTTTCTCGAGCATGGGGCCGTATGGGAAAAACTCTCGCCTCCGGACCTCAAGCCGGCTTTATGCCAGGTAAAAGGGATCGGAAACTGGACAGCCGGAGCGGCGGTCGCGGACTACACCAATGACTGGTCGCTCTACCCGTATGCCGATCGGGCAGTGCGCACCTGGGCCGCGCGCGTAACCCCAACACTGCACTGGCCTTCCACAGAAAACGAGTTTGCCGCACGCTGGGAAGCCTTCTGCGGTCCGCATCTCTCCTTAATGACCTTATGCACGCTCGCCTGGGGGAATCAACATGGAGCCACCTCTTGAACAAATGCTCGCCGGCGGGGATCTGTCGTCGCCGTTGGATGCGGTGTTCGTCAATGCGCCCCTCCGGGACTACAGTCTCCGGGAACGAGTCAACAACGTCACATTGCCCGTGCTCGACATGGGCTATATCTCCAGCTACGCAGCCCGGCAACACGAAGCCCCGGGCCTTTTCCAACTTCTCCGCCCACCAGCGCCTCACGCAACGCTCGACAGCAAGCCCCCCTTACACGCTGCGAACCACCAGGACAGAAACGGCACCCAGGTCAGGCTTGTGATACCTCAACGACGCTTTCGCTAACCGGCGTTCCAAATAAAAATATGAGAACATAAAAAACAGTGAGACACAAGGCCGCGAGAAAAAAGCCATTCCGTGCGCTTCTCCCATAAAGCCCGGAAACATAGAGCCCAGCTACAAAAGAAATAATAACCCCTGCATAAGGAAGAAGAACCCCAATAACAAGACCGGAAAGAAAAGACAATAAAAAACTTTTCAGCTGGGGTTCTTGTTCCTTCTCGTCTAGACGAGATTCCTGCAACAGGTTATTCCCACTAGACACGGTATTGTCTCCCTAAGAATATTCTTTCCTATCAGACCTCATACGCACAAGTACCAACAACGAAAGACAGAACGTTCTTGTCATTTCGCGCCCGAACCATCAAGTATGTAGTTGCCATTTCCAAACACTCTTATTCTTGACCATAGATGCTTGCTATCTATACAGTTGACTACTTTCAACTCCTAATGCTTGAGGAGCTTTCCTAGGTGCACTCTGCTGGACGGACTTGTTAGAGGATCAGTGCAATAGTGTCTCTCCTGACTGTAGATGATGTTAGCTATTCCTACGATGGAATCGTCAACGCCTTGTTGAACATATCTGTTACAGTTGATGAAGGTACGATCGTCGGCCTCATTGGTCCCAATGGTTCTGGCAAGTCCACCCTGATAAAGAACATCTTTGATCTATTGAGCCTTCAGTCTGGAGCCATCCAGATCGGTGGCCACGAGCACTCACTGCCGGAGGCGAAAGAGCTGGGCATGTATCTGTCCAGCAACGACTACCTACCTGAGTTCCTTACAGCCCGCGAGTACATCTCCATGATGGGCAAGCTGTACGACCTTGATGTGGATCACGACGATGCAACCGGCCTGTTCCGCAAGTTCTCGATGGAGGGACGCTACGACCATCTCATCGAGGACTACTCGCATGGCATGCGCAAGAAGACACAGCTGGTCTCTGCGCTTGTCATGCGCCGACAACTGACCGTCATCGACGAAACGCTGAACGGCATCGATCTCGAAGCGCTCCACCTCTCCGAGAGAGAGTTTCAACGGGTTCGCGACTCGGGTCACTCGATCCTTCTCTGCACACACGACTTCACCGTGCTGGAACGCCTGGCTGACCGGACCTTCTTTATCGACCTGGGTAACGTGGTGTGTGACGAGCCGACGAGGGATCTAGTGGCCGAGCACGGATCGCTGGCTGCCATGGTGTTCGACTACCTCGAAACGTTCCAGCGGTGACGGCGGTGCGGCTGAAGCAGTCTGCTCTTGTGGCGCGGATGCTTCTGTCCTTCTTCCGTCGCCGCGTGCTGCGGGCTGGAGTGCTGGAGTCCATGCCGGTCAGAGTGTTCGTCATGGTCGCGGCCGTCCTGCTCTTGGGTGTTATGTGCACCGCCGCCTACTTCTTCCTGCAGCCCTTGGCCAACGAAGCCGCCGTTTGGCGGCTGCTGTTCGACACCTCGACGGTGTCGCTCCTGCTGTGGGTGCAGATCGCGTTCCTGCTGGTGAAGGTGTTGTTTATTAACGCCGAAAGGATGCTTCAGTTCAGCTACCAGCTACCGGTCACCAACCGGGAACGCTCGATGGCGTTTCTCATGTACGAAGCGGCAATGACCGGCATCATAGCCACCGCCGGCCTGATTTCCCTGGCCGTAAGTGCTCTGATCCTTCTCGGCCCGTCGGCGGCCAGCTATATTGTGGCATCGGTCATCCTGCCAGTTGCCCTGACCTATCTGGTGTTGTCTGTTCTGTATCAGCTGATGACACGGCTATGGATACTGCTAAAGATCGGCCGAATGGCGGGCATCCTAAATGTGCTCTTTCTGTTTGTAGTTCTGGCTTACTACTCGACGCTGATGACGCCAATGATCCAGGATATATCCGGGGCATATCTGGACAATAAAACTGAGTACATGTGGGTCACAATGGTGTCGTGGGCATGGAATGAGTACAGTCCCTGGCTGACCTTGGCTGGAGTGACGCTGTTGTCGGCCGTGCTCACAGCCGCTGTCTTCGTGCTCGCCCCGAACCAGCACCTACACCAGTCTCGCTATCTGAATCTCCCCGGAAGCGTGCGGTTGCGAGGGGTTCTGGGTCCCTACGATTGGTGCCTGTTGCGCAGCTCGCAGACCGTTGCCACCTCCGCGATGGCGGTCGCCGTGTTCTACTACCTACTGCTGGTCCAGTCCTCGATGAACCCCATGTGGGGCCTTTCCGCTCTTTCCTTCGGTGGCCTGTACCAGTTCACCGCCACCCAGCCCCTACGAACACTACCCGGCGCTCGTGCGTCGGCCTGGGCAGTCTATTATCGGCTCATCAGAGCGCAGCTGGTCCTGCTCTCCGTGTTCGCCGTGCCCGCTATCACAATCACGATGGCAATCTACCCGACGCGGTTGCTGTCCACCGGAGCGGCGTTGGCCGCCTGCCTGGGCGGTTCAGTCATGACTACGTGTATTAGCATCGTGTTCCCGGCAGAGAAGGACAATCCGTTCTCAGTGTTCGTGGGACTTTCTGTAGTCATCATCGTTCTGGGCCTGTCAATGATCGGGCTAGGCCTGCTGAGGCTCCCACTCTGGGCGGTGACTGCTTGCCTTGTCGGGGCGGCGATCGCGTTTGTCTGGTACGCTGTACAGGGAATTCGCACAAGCGAATCTAGGATAAGGAATGCTCAAGGTACAGTCGGCCGTGAAGGCCGCCATCGGGTCCGCGTTGCTCACACTGATCATGGTAGCGGTGACACTGCTCTATCTCATGTTTTCAACCGGACGTGACGAGTTCGGCGAACGCAAGGCGTTCTTTGGATCACTAGTTTTCGAGACGATGGAAAAGAGCAACGGGGCAACAGCCATCACCGCTGGTGTTGATGATCCAGTCCCGATCATCATTCTGTTCCTAGCACTCACCGCCATCTTCACAATGATCCAGATCATCTACCAGGGACTAAGGCAGCCAGGGACTAAGGCAGCCAGGGACTAAGGCAGCGCCGTGACCAGCTCCTCAACGACACACCCAGCGAAGAAGCCGACCCACTCTTCACCGATGAAGCCAATCGTGCACCTGTCAATCACAACGTGACCGTCCCCGCACGCTCACCGACCGCTGGATCGCCCACACGCCACAGAATGATCCCCCACCACTCTCCGGGACTACCGCGCCAATCCCCCACATCAAACGAGCCTTCCCCCACGTGAAAGTCGTTGACCTCCGCACCCGCCAAATCGACCGCTTCTACCGCAACCTCCACTACTTCTGCAGCTTCAGCGACCAAGGCCTCGCCCGATCCTCCATCCATCAAATCCGCACAGTCTGACACCGCACCCTCCACCAAGCCATCACCACGAACCCCGCCCAAGACATCACCCTGCCCAAAATCCCCACACGCCCCCTCCGTGTCCCAGCCCCGAAAAAGTCATCCGCTGGGGTTCCCCCTGTGTGCCGGAAAACTCTGCGCCCTCCGCCTTAAACCCTCCATCTAGAAACATCTTCTTACTGATTTCAATGTTCTCGGCGTTGAAGGTTGCCTCGCCAGGATTCCGAAATGTTCCGTCCCGACAGCCAAGTTTGCTACTGATCTTCGCGTCTGCCAACACAACTCTGTCATCTACCACAAATTTTGGAGATGTATTTTCTTGAAGCTCCGACTTTTAAAACTCCAATAACAAGTCTTCTATGGATTTTTCAGAAGAAGAACCATGAGATTTTGAGATCTTAAGGGCTTGCTCAAAAAGCATATTTGCTTCTGCAGTATTTCCTAATGCTCGTTCAGTTTTACCGAGAAAAACCATAGTGGAAACTAATTCCAGATTCTCATCTCCATAGGCTTTTTTTTCGATCTCCAGAGCTTGTCTCAAGAAGGTTCTTGCTACCGGATAGTTTCCTAGTTCCCGTTCGAGTTCACCCAAGTTAACCAGGGTGCTAGCAGTTGAAATATGGTTGTGTCCATAGGTTTTTTCTTTGATTTCCAAAGCCCGCTTATAGTGAATTTTTGCAGCGGCGAATTCTCTCAAGTCTGCTTCGGCATTAGCGAGATTGTTAAGAGTAAGAGCAGTTTCAATGGAGTAAAGTCCATAAGAATTCTCTTTAACTGCTAGAGCCTCTTCATAATATGTTTTAGCTTTCCTGTGGTTCCCCAAAGCATTCTCAGCACTTCCAAGATTGCTCAAAACACGAGCAACTTGAGGGTGATCCGGTCTGTAAAATGCTTTTTCAATCCTTAGGGTTCGTTCCCAGATTTTTTTCGCTTCTTCCGGATTATCGCCGCTATATTCCACACCACCGAGGATATTTAGGGTGAGAGCTGTCTGAATGTCATTAGGTCCGTACAGAGACTCTTTGATATTTAGCGCTCGTTTGAGCAGACCTCGCGCTGTGACAAGGTTTCGTAACTGAAGTTCGATATTGCCAAGGTTATGCAGGATGAGCGCAAGCGAGTACTGCTTGCCGTCGGAGGTGTCTTTTTCGAATAGGAGAGATTCTTCAATGACCTCCAAGGCTTGTACATAAAAAGATTTCGCTTCCAGATCATGGCCTTCATACTGCGCACTAAGTCCAAGCCCATTTAGAACAGCAGCAGTAAGAGGGTGATTATTTCCGTAATAATCTTTGTAAACAGGCAGAACTTTTTCGAGATATGCTTGGGCCTTTGTCCAGTTTCCCATCTCGAACTCGATCCAAGCGAGATTATAGGAAAGCCAGGCAATATCGGGATGGTCCGGTGGATGAATTGATTTTTTAATGTGCAGGGCATGAGTGACATACTCGTTTGCTTGTTTAAACTCTCCTTTTTCTAAACTTTTCGTTCCATGCGTATCGAGAATGGCAGCAACAAGGTGATCATCATAGGGGCTCGCCCAGAAAAATAAAATAGAAACAATAAAAAAAAGAATGAGGTCTCGGGTGATTCGATACGCAAGGTTTGGTGTGCGAAAAGTGCTTTTGGAAATGGGAAGTGAGGTATTTTTTTCTAGCACTTCTTGCAAGGTAGGATGGGGGAAATAGTAGACATCATCACAGCGACGGAGAAGACCTTTCTCGACAGCTTTGTCAAAAAAATGGGTGCCCTGGAAAGAAAGAAGATCTGCCCGCGCAAGGGACCGGGGAAAGATAAGACTCCATGCCCAAATGCCGAGACCATATCGCCAGGCCAGAATAAGACCAAAAGGCAATCCAGACACGAATCCTGCCAGCAGACCCTCAAGAGGGCGGTCAATTTGATGAAGAAAAAGCCCTGCAGCGAGACCGGCACAGCTGAAAAAGAGAAGCGTAAAAACGAGCACGGAAAGGCCGTTCCGAAGGGACCCCAGATCAGGGTCACCTGAAGATGCCTGAGCGAGAGTTTCTTCGTCTTCCAAGTCGCGTACTACCGCATTGACTACTCCAGCGAGAAAACCACCGGTCCCACCGACAATAAGCCAGGGAAGAATGCTCTGGGAAAGCATATCGTACACTTCAGTTTCAAAACCGATCCGAAGCCCCACTACGAAAGCAAGAAGGACAGCGAACACCGCACCTGTGCCAGCGCTAAAGAGAACTCCCGTAATAAGTCGAGATGGAAAATGGGAGAGGGAAAGGGAGTTTGTCCATTGCCATGAGAAATGTGTCTGGCTTATTTCCCGGTGGGAACCAAATACTGCAATAGCACCGATGCTGGTGGCGCAGCCGAGCAGGAAACTCGACGGCCAGTCTCCCGCTATCCAAGCAACAAGAGCGAGCCAAGGACCGCTTTCCTGCACTGGCAGGGTTCTGTCTTCTACCAGAATGAGCGAAACAGCTTCGCTTGAAGCCAGAGCAGCTATGAGCCGCCCGAATATCTCGCCGCTAACAAGCGTTGCCAGAGTTACCGGAAGGCCGCATAGCAAAAAAGCAGCAGCGAGGTGAGTGCCGACCGCACGGAAGCCTTCCCGTTTCGGAAGCCAGTCGATCTTGTGTTTATCGAGATAGAAGACTGATTTGCCTTGTGCACGAGTGACCGCTGCCGGCCAGCCCAGCCACCGGCGGGCCTTGCCATTCGGCCCCCACACTTGCCGATCGTCTCCAGAGGGTCTACAAGACAGCCTTTTTTCGGTGTATTGAGTAAAAAGCCAATCTTGCCATGTCTCTTTTTCGGCTTTTTGCACAGTATGCTGGAGGTCTTCCGTGGACTCGTCTTTAAAAACCGCCGCAGTGGTTTCCAGTAGCAGAGGGGAATCCAGAGCTTCAAACAAGCCAGGCAGCCCGTGTAAAGTTCTCGCGAACTCTGACAACCGCTCGCCTTCCTGCACAAAAAAATTATTGATACGTGTAGGAGTCAGAGGAGATATGCGGATGACAACAGCATTCGAGACAAAGGACCAACCGGGAATTGACTGCTTCTGCCGTTGTTGGTTGAAGCGTTCCCGCAGGCCTTTCCAGTGTTCCGTCTGGCAAGAGACTACGAAACCGGCTCCGTAATTCTCCTGATATTCTTCGATATACCCCGCACATTTCTTTCGATCCTCATCAGGCATCTCACCGAGACCATCAAGCAGTAATACCACATACTTCATGCCCACCAGATTTTCCGCTTTGGCCCTGCCCAACCCGGAAAATACAGCGAGTTCTTTCGCGCTCCAGTCATCCAGCAAGGAATGATCCCTTGCCCATCTTGCCAGAGAAAGCAGTACAGGAACCCGGTCTAGTTCAGATCTCCGTTCCCGCAACAGATCGTCCAGATCGCGCAAAAGGCTGGTTTTTCCTGCACCGGGATCCCCAACGAGGACCACCGTTTTTCCTTCCTCTACGAGATTGGCGAGCTCTTCCAGCCTCACAGGACCTGCTTCTTCACCTTCGCGTTCCAGGAATAACGGGATTTTCCCTCCTAACGCTAAATTCTGTTCGGCTTTTTCCCAGTTTCTCTTCACCTGCCGAAGATCTTGCTCAGAGATCCCGGATTTTTCACGTTTTGACACCCGCTCCCACAACCGGAGAGGTGTTTCCGACACCCACAAGGCAACCAGTCCGCACACTGCGCTAGCGGCCACTAGGCCAAACACAAAAAGACCGCTCTTGTTTGTCAGCTCTCCCACACTGGCGAACAGACCCAGCAAAAGACACACTGCCTGCCATCGAAAAACACGGTTTCGCCACCGTTCCTTGATATCCGGTTCCCATAAGGCGACCAATCCGCAGACTGCGCCTGCCCCTGCACAGGCAAAAGCACCGGCTGGACTCTCCCATACCAACTGCATGACAACTGCGAGCACACCCAGCCCAATGCCGAGAGTTCCCCACTGATATGCAGGGCTTTGCAATCGTTCCCGCAATCCCCCGGGCTTCCCAACCACCACACACGTCCTTTGCCACGTTTCCGTTGCAGTGACGACAACCTCAACCACCCGATACAGCAACACAACGATACACGCATAGTACTAAAAGGTGCAAAAGACTCAGCATGCTACTATTCCCAATACTGCACTTACACACCCCATTCATCTGTTGCGTCAAGGCATTTTGAGCTATTTTGGAATGTTGGTGTGTGAAGCGAGGAGTTTTTAGGAGGCTTTTTGCGGGTTTGTTTTTAGGTGTGGCCAGAAAAAAGAAGTCTTTGGGTAGAATATTCCAGAATAGCAAATATCAGCCCACTGAGCTTTTTACCCCATTTATTCAGTACAACTGTTTTGGTATTGTCCTGTTAATGGACAGGACTGGTGAGGTCTGGATGGGTGCAGAAGGCTAGTGCAGGTGAGTAGCAGACAGAGGATACGGGTTTCGGGTTTTTGGGAGTGGTTGGGGAGTCGGGGTTTGCGGGAAGTTGCTACATGGGTATTGAATATGTAGTGCCCAGGTAGGTTGTTGACACGAAAAGACCATTCGTCCTTTGGAACAACCGAGCCAACAGTTCAAAGAGGCGCTTGTGTTTCGGGCCGAGCCCGCTCCCCCAAACAAACATACACACCCCACGCGAAAAAAAGTTTCTTGGGAACGGTTGGGAACGCGCAGGGAGAGAACCCAGACAAATACAGAGGCCTGGAAAACACGACCACCTCGTCAAACCCGGTAAAACGTGCTTCTCAAGTCGCTCATCAACGAACACCGGAATGCGGACCCGACCAGGCACAACTATCCGGAACCACCGCAGCTCGTGCGAGACCTAGGCCGGATCCGAGCCTGAGAGTAACGTCCCCGGGGGTGCCGAGAGGAAAAGAACGATCGTCGATTGAGTCAACGCTGAGACGGATCACATCATCGAACCTGGCCTCGGCGACGTCCCTAGCCCCGCTCTCGTTTGCATTCGGGGTGAGCGGATTCCCGCACTTGCACCGTACCCGGGATACACCGTCGCTGCCGAGCAAGACGGCCGTCCCCGCGTCGAGGGTGGTGTCAGGGATCGGGTTTGCTTTGCCGTCGCCAAAGTTGTGGTTCGTTGCCGTTACGGGTAGCAGTAGAGAACCCTCGGTAAGCCCGTTGATAAAGTTCGGGATATCAGCCTGGCCGATTCCTTGGATTTCAGCGAACGCGAGACCTTCAGCACTGTTTGTGGTCAGGAACCCAATCAAAGCGTCCGTGTCGCAAGCGTTGACTCCCGACCCTCCGCACAAGGCGACTCCAACGCTGGTCGGCGGGGGGATCACGAACAGACCCTGCTCTTGCAGGATGGAAATCAGCTCCGCTTCTTCGATTGCCCGCTCTTCAGGGTCAACTTACCGATCTTCGTCAAGCAGCTTGCCGGCGACCTGCCCGATCGCTGGCAGCTCGATCCGGTCCCGAGCTGACTGATAGGCAGCGTGGTTATGGCCGTGGGCGATCTGGGCGCCCGTGCTGGTGATGAACGCATCGGCGGCGGCGTTCTCGCTCGACCTCGGTTGCTGCGGTCGGTGTTGGTGGGGTCCATCCGTTTACCTGGTCGGCATTGAAAACCGAATAGACACGGGGGACGAGCGTGCGATGCTCCTCGTCAGTACTTGCGCTGGCTGGGGTGGGCTCGGAGTCGTTGCGCTTGGCGAGAACCCATTTCACGATCTGGGTCGATCGTTCGCCCTTGCGGACTTGGGCGCCGAGGTCGGACCATTGCCGGTAGGTCGACCACACCCGGTCGGGTGCTCGGCTTCGATCGCCTGCAATGCGAGGCTGACAGTGTTGGCGCCTCGGTAGCGGTTGCTGGTGGAGGCGTTGCGAACGTCGAACACTCCGGGGATGGTGTACCACGGCATGCGCCAGGTTCCGGGGCCGGTCTCGATCTGAGCGATGAGTTGCTGTGTGACGGTGGTAGCGAGGTCAGTGTAGTTCATTGGTAATGCTCCATTTCTGGCTTCCGATGGCCGCCAATCACCGCTAGCGGACCCCGGCGTCCACCCCCACCCAGGGACCGATCCCCGAACGCGATCCCTCACCTATGCATGCGGTTCTTCGGGGGGGCGGGTCGATCGACACCACTACTGCACCTGGTTGGCGAAGCCCAGACGAGATGTCGTGGGTGGGGCTTGACGCTGAACCGAAGGTCCGTCAGCGGTACCGAGTCGTGAGTCGGTGCCCTTTCAGATGCGGACCGCCTCGCTCGAAGTACGGACTATGATACGGCGAATCAAGCGTGCTGAAGGTGGCACGCGGGAATCAACGCGATCCTGTTGCCACAGGCGCAGAGTACGGTGTAGCCGGAGGCTTCACATGAGTACCGGCACCGAAATACCCCTGTTCGACGACAATCCGACGACCACAGATCGGCTCGGCTTCTCGACCCTCGTTGGAATCACTGTGGAGGCGCTAACACGCCCGAATCTTGATCCGGTGTGTGTCGGCGTGACCGGTCGATGGGGTGCCGGGAAGTCGTCAATCGTCCAACAGGTTGAGATTACACTGGGCAAACAAGACGACGTACTGGTCGTGTACGTGGAACCGTGGGCGTTCGATCCGAACACTGACCCGAAAGCTCACCTCATCGGCGATGTCCTCAATGCGATATCGGAGCGGGTCGGCGACATCGACGGTGAGGTGGGCCCGTTTAAGTCCAGACTCAAGAAGTTGGTAAAGCGGGTGAGATGGGCTCGCGCTGTCCGCCTGGCGGCGACCACAGCCCTCACGGCCCAGTTGCCCAGCATCGACAAGCTGGCAGACCTCTTTGGGTCCTCTGAAGACGACCTCATCGAGGAGCCGAGCATTGACGGGTTCCGAGACGAATTCGCAGAGCTGATGAGTGATGATCGGCTTTCAGGCCTTGCCCGAGTGGTGGTCGTCGTGGACGATCTCGACCGTTGTCTCAACGACACGGTTGTTGATGTTCTTGAGGCGATCAAGCTGTTCTTGTCGGTCCCGAAGATGGCGTTCCTTGTCGCTGCCGATGAGACTGCCGTGCGGAGTGCGATCGCATCCCGATATGGCGATGCGCCTGTAGCGATAGAGCTCGCCGAGCGGTACTTGGATAAGATCGTTCAAATTCCAATCCGCGTTCCGGTCCTCGATCGGATCGCAATCGAAGCATACGTCCTGCAGCTCCTGGTGACCGGCGGAACGAACAGCAGCGAAAACGCCGACCGATTGCTCAGAGAACACTGCGACGAGGTCCGGCACGCAGCGATCTCATCGTTGGGGGAACACCCCCCAAGCGGCGTCGACCCCGAGCACCTACAGCTGGCCGAGAGGCTGGCACCGCTACTTCACGTCGGGCTCGACGGCAACCCCCGGCGAGTGAAGCGATTCCTGAACGAAATGAGCCAGCGAGAGCGGCTAGCTCAATCTCGAGGCATCGAGGTTGATCGGGCTGCGGTTGCAAAGCTGATGGTCCTTGAGCAAGTCCACCCCACCGAATTCGATCGACTGCTCTCGTGGGTGCGTTCCGACGAACTCGAAACACGACTGTTGGCCCTCGACGAAGACGACGGCGCGGTCGGAGCCCTTGGCGAGTGGATGAGCATGGCGCCTGGGTTGGACAGCACAACGGTGCGTCGGTACATCATGCTGGCCGCCTCGTTAAGAGGTGAAGTTGTCGCAGTCAACACACTACCGGAGCACCTACGGGAGATCGCATCCGGCCTCATGGCCAGCGATGACGGTCGGCAAGCCGATGCGCGTAGAGGAATTGCCGCTCTCCCTATCGAGGACAAATGCCACCTCGGGCGCTACATCGCAGAGGCAGTTCGGACACAACCAGCTTCGCAGGCAAAGCATGCTGAAACGCTCGGAAGATTGGCCGAGCAGGACGAGGCAGTCGCCGACGCCGTTGCGGCTGAACTTGGTCGAATGGCTGCTGCGAAAGTGGACGCTGCGCTCGTGATCGCCCTCACGCCGCCTCGCACGGCGGCGCCGCCATCAATCCGCTCGGTAATCGAGGCGTGGCAAGCATCCGACCAGCTGCAGGGTCCGGCACGAAAGGCCGCTGCCAAGGCCCTCGCCAAAGGACAGGAGTAGGCGCGTGGGTACAGCAGCTTCCCATGCCGGGAGTAGCAAGATCTGGGACGAGGTGGCCGACGACGGCGACTTGAACGATTGGCTCGACAGCCTGCCTGACGGTGATCCGGGAGACGAAGACCCCGTAACTGACCCAGAAACCACATCAAGCGTTGATGGCCCTGTCGTTGACAGGCCAGAGATGTCCGTGCTTCCTCGGAGTGCGCTCAGACGAATCGCACGAGGCCTGAGGTCGGGCGGCGATGGTCCTGGCGTCGGAGGCGGAGGGACAGGCGGTGGACGTGCCCAAGGCTCGGCGGGCGGCACGACAGGGGGCGGACGAACCAGAGCAGGCCGGGCAGGCGGCCGAACCGTTGCCGGCGTATCTGCCTATCAGCGAGGCGACGCAGCGACGCTCAGCGAGCTCGGGCTGAGCCTCGATGATCTCGGAGCACTCGACGACGATTGGGACCGAGCTGTCGCTATTGCAGATGCTGCGGTTGGCGACGACCCAAGTGGAAAGGAGGACGAAGACGCCAGGTGGGCGGGGGTACAGGCTGCGTCGTGGGCCTTTGGTCAGGACTTGCCTCCGGACCCACGCGAGATCATCGAACGGTTCGTCGCCGACTACGTCTACCGCAAGGTGTCCTACGAAATCGGCAACCGCCGTCGCGATGGGCATACCAACGGAGCTGAAAGTGTGGGCTCCGAGGATTCGTTGCGAGTAGGAATCCGAGTTTGTGTTCGCAGCGAGATTGAGGCTGATTTCTCGGCCGGCCGATCTGTGGGCGATTTTTCTGATCTCGTCGACCGCGTCTATGAGTACACCCTCGAGGTCTGGGCTGAGTCATGACCTTTCGGAGCCTCGTCATGGAATTGGACACTCCGACGCAACCGGTGCCCCAATCGGGAGTTGTGTGGTCCGACGATCAATCAATCGCTGATTTTCAGACAGACCTGAGCGTCTCGCTCAACGACCTGGGAACGAACACGGCGAACCGCGACCTTGTGCGCATCGCCGTTGCAGTATTTCTCGCGGACCGCGCATTTCGGCGCCCTCGAAGCTGGCGGCGCAACATCAAAGTCACGGTCCCAGTCGAGGTCGAGGAGAAGCGAACGTGGACGGCCGCGATTGGTGACCTCGAACGTCTCCTCGGCTTTCTCACTGGGGATCGGTGGCAAATCGAGCTCGTGTCCGTCGAGCTGAATCGCTCATCTGCGACGCCGTCGCATTGTGACTCCGAGCAGTACATGCTCCTCAGCGGCGGGGCAGACTCGCTCAGCGGAGCACTCACTCTCGCGACCGCCGACCAGACCTGTTTCGTCTCGCGCACCGACGTCGGGCAACCCGCTGCGCGACGACAACTCCATCGGCTCTGGAGAGCTGACGTCTCATGCGTCTCCCGGAAAGTGAATCCCAGGAGTTCTGCAACACGCGGTCTCGTCGGGCGAGAGCCAACATCGCGAAGCCGATCCTTGCTGTTCTTCGCACTTGGACTCCTCATCGCTTCGACGAAGGAAGCACCCCTGCTGGTCCCAGAGAATGGGTTCGCATCGCTGAACGTCCCCTTGGTGCCGGAGCGAACCGGATCACACTCCACGAGGACCACCCACCCCCGCTACATCCACCAGCTTCGAGGATGCCTCGAAGCTGTCGGGGCACACGCTGACCTCTCGAATCCCTACGCCGACTACACCAAGGGCGAGATGTTCAGCGCAGTGGCGAAGAAATGGGGCCCCCAGGAAGCGTCCACTGCGCTGAGCGCATCATTCTCGTGCGCGAAGCGAAGCGGCCTGCGAGTGCCGAAACCTAAAAAAGGGACAAACCACTGCGGCCTCTGCTACGGATGTCTCGTCCGGCGCGCCGCCTTTCACGCTGCGGGCCTTACCGACCATACGCTCTATTATGCGAACCCGCACGATGAGGTCGGGGAACCGGGCCGATGGCACACCGCCGCCCAGCGCGTCGACATCGCCGCATTCCAGTTCGCGGTCGCGGCAGCCAACCGCCCGGCCGGAGCAGCTGATATCAAAGCCAATCTGGCGGCGAGTCGACTGCCGTCGGGGTCGTCTTACGCCGATGCTGTCGACTTGGTGAAACGCGGCCTTGACGAGATCGCACAGATCCTGCCATGACAGTGCTGCTCCCGCCGCTCGACTCCCATGCTCACGTTGATACCGACATTCATCCGCAAGCCCTACTGGCGTTGCGTGCGGTTGTGCTCGTCGCACTTCGTTCCCAGAGCGATTTCGACGAGGTCGCCGATCGGAACGACCCGCTCGCTGTCTGGGGTGTTGGGGTCCACCCTGGAGTATCCGCCGCAGTCGACAACTTCGACGCAGTCCACCTTCGGGCTCAGCTGGAACGGACACCGCTCCTCAGTGAGATCGGCCTGGACCAACGATCGACAGCCTCAAAAGCGAAACAGGAGCGCGTCTTTCGTTCAGCGCTCCTCGCGCATGATGACGCAAGTTGCGTCGCGTCCATACACAGTGCTGGGCGAACTTCGCGCGTCCTGGAAATGATCCAGGAGCACCGCTGTTCGACAATGATCCTGCACTGGTGGAACGGTTCTGCAGACGAGACGCAGCGCGCGATTGAACTCGGCTGCTACTTCTCGGTCAATGAGCGGAATCTCCGCTCCCCGAGTGTCCGTCGCATCCCGATCGATCGAGTTCTTCCCGAGACCGATCACCCATACGGCGATTCTGGTAGCGACGCCCAGCCTGGAAAGGTTGATGCTGTCGAGTCAGCGTTTGAAGACAATCCCGCCGAGTTCCGCTGGCAGGTCTGGCGAAACCTCGGACGACTGTTCGACAATGCAGAGGCAACCGATCGGCTGCCATCGAAGGTACGTGGCTTGCTAGCAGCGGCTTGTCCATAAGAGTGGGCCGAGGATCTCGTCACACTGGGGTCAGGTCAATGGTTAAAAGTGGACGCTTCGGCGGCCGCCGGTCGTTCACGCGCTGCAGCTGTTCCGGCCCGTTGCCGACGGATGTGTGGCGGAGCTGGTTGCGTTTGACTCAGACATATCGCCGGTTCCGTGGCGGCGGCCCGAGCGCTCTGGCCGACTATCCGGTGGGTTCACTGCGCTGACTGGACGATCTCAAGTGCCATTCAAATCCAAGAGTCTTGGATGCAGTTCTCCAACCGGTTAAGGTCTGCGAGTTCAGCCGGCTGTGGTGGGGTGGTAGGCGTGGATAACGGCGCCGCTGGTGAAGGCGTGGTTGTCGAGGAGTTCGACGGTGCCGGTGCTGGCTGGCGGAACAGCGGCTCGCCGTTTCCCTTGATGACAAGCGAGGTGCAGATCCTATATTCGTCGAAGAGGCCGGCTTTGGTGAGGGCGTCGGTTAGTTGGCCGGTGCCCCAGATGATGATATCGCCGCCGTCTCCTTGCTTGAGTTGACTGATTTCGTCGACCAGGTCGCCTCCGGCGATGAGTACGGTTGGGTCCCATGCGGCTGTGTCGACGGGGTCGGATGCAACGACGTACTTGGTTATCGCGTTGATGTGGTCAGCGAGGGGGTTGCCTCCCATGTTTGGCCAGGCTTGGGCCATGCCTTCGCAGGTGACGCGGCCGAGCAGCAGTGAGTCTGCCCCGAGGTGCATTGCCGTGAGGTATTCCTGCATCTCGGTAGTGGAACTCCGAGGACCACTCGTGAGGGTTGTCGATGTAGCCGTCGAACACGAATCGATGACTGGTGCGGGAGTCAACGTGGACGAACTCCTCGATTGGCCTGACGCCCCGCTTATGTTCGCATTCCGCGACATTGATGCCAACGCGCTCTACCTCGTCGAGACTGAGTGACCGACATCTCATAACTATGCATCCACGAATTCACCCACTGGAGGAGCAGAACATGAAAATCCAAGGCCTCTACGCCACCGTCTCGGTGACTGACATGGCACGGTCTGAAGCCTTCTACACCGCTTTGATCGGGTGCGGGCCCGACGACCGTCCGATGAAGGCCCTGATCCAGTGGCGTCCATTCGACGATGCGGGCATCCAACTCGTCCACGACATTGACGATGCTGGTCACGATCGTGACTCCGGACATGGCGGCGGCCCGCCGTCAACTCACGTCGAACGGCCTCAAACTCGAGGACGACGTGGAGGGCGATTTCGGTGTGATCGCCCAGATCTCGGACTCGGACGGCAACCGCATCACACTTGCCGAACCACCAAGCGACATGCCCTGAGCCACCCTGCTACTTGTCACCACCAGCGAAAGGAGCACGATGGATCTCGTGATCACCCAGAACATCACACTCGACGGTGTCGTCGAGGTCACCAAAGCGACCGGAGATTGGTTCGACCGCGCTGGGGGCGGTGCGGACATGTCCGACCTTGAAGCGTCGCTTCAAGAAATGATGGGCGAGGAGGACGCACAGATCTACGAGCGGAAGACGTTCGAGGCGATGCGGGGTTTCTGGCCGAACCAGACCGACGACACCACCGGGATCACCGATCATCTCAACCAAGTCGACAAGTACGTGATCTCCACAACGATGACCGACCCAGAGTGGCAGAACTCAACGGTCTTGGATGGTGCTCTGATCGAAGCGGTGCGTGACCTGAAGGCCACGGCTGGATCGGTCCTTGGTGTGACCGGCAGCATCAGTGTGTGCCACGCGTTGATCGCTCTGCCGATCTTGTCGACGAGTACCACCTGCTCGTCTACCCGAGGTGCGACAGCGGGCATTGCCCTTGCAGCGATTCTCGAGTCGCCGAGCGCTGTAGCGAATAGTTCATGACTATCGACGACCACTCGCCAGTACGCGTCAACCCACTGGTACAGCTGGCGGTGCCGCGGACCGTCCCTATCCGGAAGTTCCATTGAAGCGATGACACGCTCCGTTATTAACGGCTAGCAGTTTCTTCTTGTTTTTCACATAGCGGTACACCGTCACATGCTTCCGTCATCTTCGGCAACGGTCTGAGGCCAACGCAACACACCTGCCCGGCGAGCACCTCGCGATCACGGTACACAGGGACCGCCGAGGAGGTCGCGGCCAACGAGCCGAAGCACTCCGAGTTCCGACAAACTCTGCTCGACATCTACTTGCCCACCTATAGCGAAGCGTGGCTGAAGGTGCTCGAGGGTAGCGCCTTCGCCCGGATGCGACCGCGGAGAATGTTAACCTACGCAGCACCAGCAGGGTCCTTAACTCAGCAGCGCAAGCCTCGCCCCGCTACTGGCAGCGTGCAGGGAAACCTACAGCACACAGCGGAAGATGAGTGTCGAGTGCTCCGGTCTGATTTCTCAGGACGTCGAAGCCAGCCGCTCGCCCTGACCTCGTGGCCGACGCGATCAGCGCTCGACCATCACTCACTGCCGAACAGGCTGACCTCCTCTCCGGCGTTACTCGATCGGGTGCACCCGTCGACGTTGTCGTGGGCTGGGCCAGCACCGCAAGACCTTCAACCTCGACCCTCAAGTCGGTTTCCTACATGCCCTACGACCAGGACGCCCCGCACTCGCCCTCGACCTCATGGAAGAATTCCGTCCCGCCATTGCCGACAAACTTGCACTCACACTCATCAACCGCAAC
>Ga0209344_10002800_pt1 | contig 18551 bp, 13 predicted proteins | sample Cruoilmetagenom6_FD_187293 | JGI IMG/M metagenome (GOLD analysis project Ga0209344, IMG submission 187293) | Oil polluted marine microbial communities from Coal Oil Point, Santa Barbara, California, USA - Santa Barbara Oil Seep Sample 6 (SPAdes)... | ecosystem: Environmental > Aquatic > Marine... | reverse complement strand
GGACTCCATATAGGTGTTTTCGTTTTTAAGCGGCACGTTTTCCTCGGAAACGGGCACTTGTGCTTCCGCGCTCATGTCATCCCAAATTATTTCAGGGGCGCGAACACGACGCGCGGCCCGTGCCAAAGCCCAATCCCGCGCTGCCTTGCTGGATCGACCCATCGATACGGCGGACAAGGCACGCGCGATCCATAACACGTAGGTGCCCGCCCAAACCCGAAGGGCCAACATGGACGGTGTGAAAATCAACGTCAGGACAGTTGCAATACCAAGTCCGAATACCACCGCTGTGGCCAACTGTTTCCACCAAAGTGCGGTGGGGCTGTCGAACGAATACCCGCCGTTTACAAAATCAAGGCTAAGCCCAAACATCATCGGCGCCAAGCCGGCCATTGTTGTAATTGTGGTTAAAAGAACGGGACGAATACGTGCTTCGGCTGTGCGGGTGATCGCCTCGATCCGGGGCATGTATCGGCTGTATTCCTGGTAGGTATCAATCAAAACAATGTTGTTGTTCACCACAATCCCGGCCAAGGCGACGATTCCTGTGCCCGTCATGATGATCGAAAACGTTTGGTCAAGGACCAGCATTCCGATCAGCACACCGGTGGTGCTGAGAACGACCGCCAACAAAACCAGGGCCGCGTTATATACGCTGTTGAACTGAGCCAACAAAATAATGAACATCAGACCCAGGGCGCCAAGGAATGCCTTTTGCAAGAACGCGCCCGATTCTTCCTGATCCTCCTGATCACCGGTCCATTCATATTCAATCCCGGCAGGCAAAACTCCGCTTTCGACCCACTCTGTCAAAATTGCGATCCGCTCGCTTGGTGTGATTGGAACGTCCGATGTCACACCGTTCTCGTCAACTTTTTGCACTGTTAACCCGGTTGCGACGCCGGCCTTGATATCGAAATACCGTGTTTGTTCGACCCTGTTGATCTGGGCGAGCTTTTTAACCGGCTTGCGGGTGGTAAAGTTACTGAGCGGAACGAGACCACCTGCTGTTCTGACCTTAAGCGTATCAAGGGTGCTCAGGACACGATCTTCTTCGGGTAAACGCACACGAATATCAACTTCTTCATCGCTACTGTCTACGCGCATCGTGTCCAAAAGAATACCGCGTGTTACCAGTTGAACCATCGCACCGACTGTCGCCACATCGGCGCCAAATCGACCGGCCTTTTCTACGTCGACGTCTATTTGCCAATCAATACCCGGCAGAGGCAAAGTGTCTTCGATCAGAGTCAGCCCTTCGGTTTTCTCAAACTGCGCGCGTGCCAGCAATGTGATGGCTTGCAAATCGTCCCAGTTGTCGCCCTTCAGGCGTAAATGCACGGGCTTGGCGGAAGCCGGGCCATCTGTTTGCGCTAAAATCTCAATTTTGATGCCGGGGATCTGCTCGAGCTGCGCGGTCAAATCATCAACGATTGTGTAGCCGCTCATCTCGGACGCTTTTATTTCACGGTCCCATAATCCAAACAACCATGGGTCGGTTGTGTTTGGGCGATCATTCCATGGAATGGTTTCGAGTTGAACCTGACCGATTGTGTCAAGCGGCGGGGTGGCGCCGCCGGAATTGTTATCAAGCCCACCGTCGCCCGCAAACGAAAAGGCCGATTGAACACCGGGGTGTGCCAGAACAACAGCTTCAACTTGCCGTACAAGGTCATCCTTTTGCTCGATGGACATGTTGCCACGCCCGCGGACATATACGATCGCCTGCTCAGGCTCCACTTTTACGAAAAATTCGGTGCCCGCGTTATTGTTCACGTAGTAGATCAACACTGATCCAACTAAGACGAAGATCGAACAACAGGCTATGATCGGCGCAATCGGGTTGGCGGCAATCAAGTGAATACCCCAACCAAACGCACTACGACGATATCCAGACTTCACCTTGGCACTACGGCGTGGAAACAACTTACGACCTGTCCAACGTAACCCGTTCCCAAATCTTCGAAGCACAGCCATCGCGCCGAGCAAAACAGCGATGACGCCCGCAAGCCCGGCAGAGGCCAAGATAACAACACCGAGAAGCACAGCAAAAACAGACGCCAGTGTCGGAACGACAGAGTCAAATATTTGCGTCATGTCCATGACAGCGAAGAGGTCACCGACCCAACTGAACAATACCGGAATACCCAATGCCGCGGCTGCCAGACCCCCAAGGGTGATCGGGAACAATAATATATGCCATAGCCAGAACCCGCCGGCGATTTGGTCGATACGTTGATTAAACCAACGCTCAACCCGCCCTGTAACACCGCCCATAACCGGCAGGTAAATCAGTGCAACAAGCAACGATGAGCTGAGAACGAAAATCAGCGTGACAGGCAACATGCCCATGAATTGACCTGGCACACCGGGCCAGAACAGCATCGGCAAAAACGCGCAAAGCGTTGTCGCGGTTGAACTCACAACTGGCCAGAACATCCGCTTGGCTGCCTCGACGTAGGCATGCATCGGACCGGACCCTTCATCGATCTTCTTGTCCGCGTATTCAACGACCACAATTGCCCCATCAACGAGCATACCAACCGCGAGGATCAGACCGAACATGACCATGTTAGAAATTGTGACGCCCATGATCGCGAGCATTGCAAAACACAATAGGAATGATGTTGGGATCGCGAACCCAACCAACAAGGCCGGGCGGATACCGAGGGCTGCCAGTATGACGATCATGACAAGCGCGATGGCCGTCAATACCGATCCCTCAAGTTGGCTGACCATGGACGCCACAGTGCGCGATTGGTCGTTTGACGTGCCAACGTCAACCGCCGCCTTTAATTCATCAGGCCACGTCGTGCGGACTTGCGCCACTGTTTCACGTACCAAATCGGCGGTGTCGATGATGTTGAAACCTTTGCGTTTCACAACCTGCAACGCGACAGAGGTTTCGCCATTAAAACGGGCGGTGCCTTGGCGGTCCTCAAAGGTCAGACTGATTTGCGCCAGATCCCCCAGTGTGACAACCCGGTCACCGTTGGTTTTGACTGGCAAGCTGTAAATGTCGCGGGTGTCATCAAAAGACGAAGGGATTTTCACCGCAAAACTACCGGTGGCGGTTTCGATCTCACCTGCGGCGATCAGTTGGTTGTTGTTTCGAACCACGTTGATCAGTTCACCGGCGGTCACGTTGTACGCTTCAAGGCGCAGAGGGTCGATTATTACCTCGACCATCTCGTCGCGGTTTCCGGCAATGCCAGCTTCCAAAACTGGCTCTAACCCTTCCAGTTTATCCTGTAAATTCTTGGCAATACGGGCCATCGTGCGTTCGGGAACCGCGCCGGTCAGGTTTACGATAATTATTGGAAATTCGGAAAAATTGATCTCGTTGATCGAATACTTTTCGGCGCCATCGGGAAATTCGGCTTCGGCTGTGCTCATGGCATCGCGCACATCGGCCATGATCTTGGTTTTGTCCCAGCCGAATTCGAACTCCAACGCCACGCCTGCGTAATTTTCAGCGGCAGTACCGGATAATTTTTTCAAGCCATCAAGGTCACTGAGCTCAGTCTCCATGACCTTAACCAGCAATTTTTCGCTATCCTCGGCTGAGATGCCGGGAAACGGGACTGACACGAATAAAGCGGGGATTTCAATGTCCGGTTCACCCTCTTTGGGCAGGCCGACATAGGCCAGGCTACCCGCAAGCAGGGACAGCACAATGAATGCGATGACCATTCGTGCGCGTTCAGATGCCCAATCAACCAGACCTGTCATTGTCCGATCTCCTGATACGTGGCTTTAACTGCCACGCCCTCGATTACGTATTCCTGCCCTATAACAATCACGTCAACCTTTTGCGGCAGGCCACTGATCCAGACGCCTCTGGGCGTGTCGCGCATAAGAGTGACAGGCATGAAGCTGGCAGTTTGATTTTCGGTTACAATACGGACACCAAGCAAACCATCGTCGTTCAGGGTCAATGCGGATTGCGGTAAAAGATGGGCGTCAGCCCCTTCTGCCGCAATTGCAATTTCGGCTGTTTGGCCATCCCGCAATTTGAAATCCGCGTTGGGGACTTCGATTTCTACACGAAAGGTTCGGGTTTCAGGATCGGCGGCACGGGATAGAAATGTAACTTTGCCACGCACCCGATCACCTGATGCAAGCTCAGCGCCTGCATCTACGCCCAGTTCGATCCTGTTGACTGCAGTTTCCGGGACAAACCCAACCACCACCACCGGGTTAAGTTGAATGACCGTCGAGCACAGAGCGCCGGGTTGCAAAAGGCTACCCAATTCAGCGGTATCGGCTTCAAGTAACCCCGAGAACGGGGCCTTGATTTCAAGCCGGCCTATTTCTTCTTGTGCTGCCGCGACGGCGGCCTGTGCTGCCTCGATTCCTGTTTGGGTCGCTTCCAGACCCGATTTGGCCGCCTGCACGGCGGCTTGGGCTGCGCTGACAGCGGCTTGGGTGGCGGCAACACGCGTTTCGGATGCAAAACCGTCTTCTGACAGTTTGGATGCAGCGTTGAAATTGACTTTGGCTTCTGTCAGGCGGGCCAAGGCTTCCTGTAAACGCGCGGCGGCTTCAGGAATGCGCACTTCTGCCTCAGCGCGACGTGCGGTCGCTTCCGCCAGGGTTGCAGCACGAGTGGCGGGATCGAGGCGGCACAAAAGTTGGTCAGCGTTTACAAACGCGCCTTTGCGCAGCGGTTCAGATATCACACGGCCAGATGTTTCTGCCCGAACATCAACTTGGCGGTCAGCCTCTGTTTGCCCACGTAAAATGACGGCACTGTCTATCGCACGCGCGACGGAATGAACTGCGACAACACCCACAACTTTGGCTTCCTCAGTCTGGGTCGCTTCCGGCTGAGATTGTGCTGTCTCTTGATCGGAGTCTGGGGGCGGCGCCATCAGTGATGTTAGTCGCTCTCGTTCAAAAACAAACGTATAGATCAGCAACGAGACCGCTATGGCGGCGATAATCGGAAAAAGGCGCATTTTAAACCTATTCAAACGGTGCTTGCCCAAGGCAACTGATATTGGAGGCATGATTGCGTCGTTCAATAGTGCATTACGCTAAACTGACTAGTTTAGTTTAGTCATTTGCAAGGGCTAGTGCAAGACAGGCTGACTGTGCAAATACGCGCAGGCCTTGGCACTGCGGTAACGAGGCGCTATGAGGGTTCGGATTCGACTTGGGGCACATAGGGCAGGGCAAGCAGCGTGAGCAATTCTGATAGTTTCATCGAAGAGGTAACCGAAGAGGTTCGCCGCGACAGGTTGTTTGCAGTGATGCGTCGATTTGGTTGGATCGCCGTTCTTGCTGTTTTGCTAATTGTTGGGGGCGCCGCCTACAACGAGTGGCGCAAAGCGCAGGAACGCCAGATTGCCGAAGCATTGGGCGATAATCTTCTTGCTGCGCTGGAAGCAGGCAGTGGTGCGGAACGTGCCCAGGAATTAAGCCAGATAAACGCACCCACACCCGGCAGTCAAACAGTGGCCGATCTTTTGGCCGCAGGCGAAGCAATGGCTGATGATCCCGGTGACGCGGTAGAACGCCTGCTGAAGATTGCGGACCGGTCTGATATCGACATGGTCTACCGGCAGATTGCAACGCTTAAGGCCGTTATGATTCCTGATGGAGGATTGAGCGCTGAAGATCGACGTGGCCGGTTGGATGGTTTGGCGCTTGGTGGTGGCGTTGTGCGCCTGATGGCAGAGGAGCAACTTGCTTTTCTGGACATTGAAACAGGCAATATAGAGGCCGCAATCGAACGACTACAGCAAGTGTCCGCCGATGCCGAGGCAACACCGGGCTTGCGCCGTAGGTCAACACAAGTGATTGTGGCGCTGGGGGGCGAACTGATTGTCCCTCAACTGGGCCAGTAAGCGTTGATGCGTCAAACCAAAGACCATGGTTTTGGACGCTCTGGATTGGACAAGTGAGGGCATAGTCGTTGAAAGTTAATGGTATTCTCGTGGGGTTGGCGCTGAGTGTTGCACTTGTAGCTTGCTCTGAAAAAGACCCAATTATGTCCGGTAAACGTGAAAGCATCCGATCGGTTCTGGCTGGCGAAGAAGGCGCAACACCCGTTGCACCGTTTTCCAGTGAAAATACGACTGCCCCAATTCGTCTTGCGGCTGCGAAAGCAAATGCAGATTGGCCGCAGCGAATAGGGTCGCCCGCGACGCGCCCTTCACATCCTGCATTGAGTGCCGCACCACAATTAATCTGGTCGGCTTCGATTGGATCAGGTGATGACCGACGCAGCCGCATCACTGCGGACCCGGTTGTTGCGGGGGGACGTATTTTTGCTCTCGATTCACATGCGCAGGTGTCGGCCTTTTCCACCAGTGGCGAAGCATTGTGGACCCGTGACCTCGTTCCGTTGAACGACTCAGCAACCGATGCAAGTGGTGGTGGGTTGAGCTATGGGGACGGAAAACTTTTCGTCTCATCAGGTTTCGGATTTTTGATCGCGTTGAACCCGGCCACTGGAGAAGTAATCTGGGAACAAGCATTGCGCAGCACCGGAACGGCAAGCCCGACAGTGTCAGGTGACCTCGTGTACATCGTGGCAGGAGATGATGTTGCTTGGGCACTGGATACAGACACGGGTCGTATCCGATGGCGTCTGACCGCGACACCTGATGTCAACAACATCCATGGCGGGCCTGCGCCAGCCATTTCTAAAAAATACGCAATTTTCGCGTTCGGATCCGGGGAACTTCAGGGCGCGTTCCGCCGCGGTGGGTTGCGGGTTTGGGATGCACAGATTGCCGGCCGACGTGGCGGGTTGGCCCAATCCAGCGTTGAGGATGTGACTGGCGATCCCGTCATTGACGGCGACCGGGTTTATGTCGGCAATCATTCGGGCCGCGTTGTCGCCATGAAAATCGCCAACGGCGCGCGACTCTGGACTGCAAACGAGGGCCCCCTTGGTGCGGTCTGGCCTGCAGGCGATTCTATTTTCCTGATTTCTGACCGAAATGAACTGGTTCGTCTGAATGCTAAGGACGGCACGCGTGTTTGGGGCGCGAAATTACCGTTCTTTGTAAACACACGCCCAAAACGTCAGGCAGAAATTTTCGCACATCACGGTCCGGTTTTGGCCGGTGGGCAATTGGTTGTTGCATCAAATGACGGTTTAATCCGGTTTTTCGATCCTGAATCGGGTGCCGTGCGCAACACCGTAGAAATTCCAGGCGGGGCATCCACAAATCCTGTTGTTGCTGGGCGGACGCTTTATGTTGTGTCGACCAAGGGTCAATTGCACGCTTTCCGTTAACGTCCGATTGTTGTAACAGGGCGATCTGATCCGCCCTGGAGCCATTGAAATGAGTTTTAGCCTCGCCATCGTAGGCCGCCCGAATGTGGGCAAGTCCACGCTCTTTAACCGACTGGTCGGTAAACGCCTCGCATTGGTCGATGATCAACCCGGTGTGACCCGGGATTTGCGCGAAGGTGCGGCCCGTCTTGGTGATCTGCGTTTCACGGTTATCGACACGGCGGGCTTGGAAGAAGCCACCGATGAATCTTTGCAGGGGCGGATGCGTAAGCTGACAGAACGCGCCGTCGACATGGCCGACATCTGCTTGTTCATGATCGACGCGCGTGCCGGAGTTACGCCCACTGACGAAATTTTCGCGGAAATTTTGCGCAAACGCTCCAAACACGTGATCCTTGCCGCCAACAAGGGCGAAGGGTCTGCCGCCGACGCGGGCGTGATCGAAGCTTATTCATTGGGATTGGGTGAACCAATTCGCCTGTCCGCCGAACATGGTGAAGGTTTGAACGACCTTTATTCGCATCTGATGCCATTGGCGGACGAGTTTGCCAAACGGAACGAAGCGGAAGCACCCGAAACCGACGTTACCCTGTCGGAGGATGACCCCGAAGGACCACGTATCCCTACGAAATCCAAGCCACTGCAGGTGGCTGTTGTTGGGCGCCCGAATGCAGGTAAATCAACCCTGATCAATAAAATTTTGGGCGAAGACCGGCTGTTGACCGGACCAGAGGCCGGGATCACACGTGATGCGATTTCGCTTCAGATTGATTGGAATGGTCTGCCTATGCGTATCTTTGATACCGCAGGGATGCGCAAAAAGGCCCGGGTTCAGGAAAAGCTGGAAAAACTCAGCGTGGGCGATGGGTTGCGTGCGGTTAAATTTGCCGAAGTTGTCGTAGTTCTGTTGGACGCAGCTATACCATTTGAACAACAAGACCTGCGCATCGCCGATCTGGCCGAACGCGAGGGACGGGCCGTTGTGCTTGCCGTGAACAAATGGGATGTGGAGCCAGAAAAACAACAAAAACTGCGGGACCTGCGTGAATCGTTTGAACGCTTGTTGCCACAGCTTCGCGGCGCACCTTTGGTGACCGTTTCTGCGAAAACCGGCAAAGGTCTGGATCGCTTACACGCTGCTATCGAAAAAGCCACCGAAGTTTGGAACCGCCGTGTTTCCACCGCCCAGCTAAACCGTTGGCTTACGGGCATGTTGGAACAACACCCACCCCCGGCTCCGGGCGGTAAACGCATCAAAATGCGTTACATGACGCAGGCGAAAACACGTCCTCCGGGGTTTGTGGTTATGTGCTCGCATCCTGAAAACCTACCGGCAAGCTATTTGCGGTATCTGGTCAATGGATTGCGCACAGATTTTGACATGCCGGGCACGCCGATCCGCCTGTACATGCGTAGTCAATCGGATCAGAACCCATACAAGAATAAGAAGAAGCCAACGGCATCACGCCTGCGCAAACACCTGGGCAGACCGCCGACTGACAAGCCGTAAAGCGATTGGCGTTCCCCTTTTCTGGTGGTCTTATGGCACGCTGTCGTAGGCCGCAGCGAAGCCATCGAGGTTGAAATCATGTGTTATTTGTTTCTTCCAGGGGTCGGCAACTACAACTGACAGTGTACCGTTGTTTCGCATTGAATTGACGAAAGTGGCGTCAATTGTTTGCTCCGCTAAACATCCTGTCGACGAGCACATATTGTATCCAAGCACGAATTGTTTTTCGCCGTTTATCAGAACCTGTACACCCGGCGGTATCGAAACTTGTGGGTAAACACCGATCACAAGTGTCTGACCGACATCGCCTTCGGATTCAATGATCGAAACCGAGCCCACAACAACCCCGGAAATCGTTGAGGTTCGCGATTGGCCAACCGAGCAAATGTTTAAACCTGTCTTTGGATGGGCCCCGCAATTTTTCTCTCAAGCGCTACTAACCGCATTCTGCGCCGAAACAGGCATGATGAAAAAGACAGAGGCCATCGAGGTAAGGACGCTTGCGATCAGGCCGCTTTTGGACATGTGTTTCATTCGCATTCCCTTCGATTGTTAAACCATCAATCTTTCGCACTGTTGTGTATTCCACGAGGCAAGGCACCGACCAAGGGATATGCATGATTCCAGATCGCTCGACGCAAAGACGTCGACTTGGTCAGGAAAGGCAAGAAGGTCGGCCTTTTAAGTTAGGTCAAAAGCCCATCCGCGCCCAGAACTGTCTTGCCACCCAGGTAGGGATGCAAAACGTCGGGCAGCACAATAGAACCATCGGCCTGCTGACCGTTTTCCAACACCGCGATCAGGCAACGGCCTACGGCTAAACCCGACCCGTTCAGCGTATGCACGAATTGAGGCTTGCCACCCTCATTGGGCTTGAACCGTGCATTCATGCGCCGCGCTTGGAAATCGCCACAAACCGACACCGATGAAATCTCGCGGTAGGTGTCTTGCCCGGGCAACCAGACCTCGATGTCGTGCGTGCGGCGTGCACCGAACCCCATGTCGCCTGTGCACAAAGCAACCGTGCGATAGGCCAATCCCAGTCGTTCCAGAATGCCCTGTGCGCATTCGGTCATCCGGTCCAGTTCTGCACGTGAATGATCGGGGTGGGTTACGCTGACCATTTCGACTTTTTCAAACTGGTGCTGGCGCAGCATCCCGGCGGTGTCCCGTCCCGCGCTGCCTGCTTCTGAACGGAAACATTGCGTGTGGGCCACATAGCGGCGGGGCAGGTAATCCTCGTCCACGGTCAGGCCGTTGACGATATTGGTCAATGTCACTTCGGCAGTTGGGACCAACCACCATCCATTGGTGGTTTGATAACTGTCTTCACCAAATTTCGGCAATTGACCGGTGCCATGCATCATTTCGGTTTTAACCAACACAGGCGTCCATGTTTCGGTCAGCCCGTTTTCGTCGATGTGGGTATTGATCATGAACTGCGCCAAAGCACGGTGGATGCGTGCCACAGCCCCGCTCAACACCACAAACCGCGCACCAGAAAGTTTTACACCCAGCTCAAAGTCCATGCCGGGTTTTACGCCAGAAATCTCAAAATGTTCTTTCGGTGCGAAATCCAATGTCGCAGGCGTGCCCCAACGGTGGATTTCCACGTTGTCGTCTTCGTCCTTGCCCAGAGGCGTATCTTCAAACGGCGCATTTGGGATGCCCATCAACAGATCGGTCAGCTCGGTATCGAGGGTTTTGCCCTCGGCCTGCATGGTGGCGACTTCAGCTTTTTTCTCGCCTACAAGGGCGCGTAGCCGTTCAAACTCGGCCTCGTCACCCTTGGCTTTGGCGGCACCCACCTGTTTTGAGGCGGCGTTTTGTTCGGCCTGTGCAGCCTCGGCCGCGGTGATCTTGGCACGGCGCGCTTCGTCCAGTTTCAGGATCGAGGATGACATGCCCGCCAGATCACGCCGCGCAAGGGCGGCATCAAATTCGGCTGGGTTTTCGCGAATGGCACGAATGTCATGCATCGGTTTGATCCTTTTGGTTTCGAGTCGGTCTGAGGGCGTTTTAACAACGATGCGGGTGAACCTACCAGTGGATTGTTAGACTTATGTCTAAGTCGCGCCTCGTTGGGCCGCGGTGCGGCGATGCGCGGCGGCCTGCAAGCAGGCCTTGATTCCGCGCAGAGTGGGAACGTGAGGAGCCGCTTAGTTGGCAATTTCGGCCTGTTTGTGCGCAACAACAGAACGCCACGAACGCCTAGGGGTGTCAGGTCCAGCGCAGGGCCGCGGGTCTGATCTCAAACGCGATGTGGTGTTCGCCGCCTTTCAGCCCTTCAACAGTGTGGTTATGGAGCCTGCGCCAGAAGGGTTGAATTGTGACGCCTTCGTTTTGTACCAAAGCCTCGCATTTCTTCATCAATGCGCGGCGTTTTTCATTGTCCAGCGTGGCAAGGGCCTGTTCCAGCAATCCGTCAAATTCCGCATTCGACCAGCCAAATTCGTTCCACGCCTCACCCGACCGATAGGCCAATGCGTAGGTTTGTACGCCAAGGGGGCGGTGGCCCCATTCCGTAGCCGAAAAGCCGAATTTAGCCCAGTTGTCCCAATAATCATTGCCGGGAAGGATCGTGCGACGCACCTTGAGGCCCGCATCGGTCATCAGGGCGGCAACCGCATCGGCGGTGTTGCGGCGCCAATCATCGTCAAGCGACACCAGGTCATGTTCGAAATCGAGCATCCCGGCATCTTCCATCAATGCACGTGCGGCTACGGGGTCATATGTGATCGGCGGCAGAGTGGCGTAATCGGGATGTTGGGGGGAAACGTGATGGTTTTCCGCAGTTACTCCGCGGCCGCTATACCCCAGTTCCAGAAGGATTTCGTTGTCAACTGCAAGCTGTATGGCGCGCCTGACCCTGACATCGGCGTAAGGCGTTTTTCCGTCAATCTCAACCGCTTGATTGGGGCGGATCACGATGGTTGCGGCGGTGATGACTTCGTTTTCAACCCACCCCTCAAAGCTGTTGAAGACGTCGATAAAGCTACCTTCGATGGTGTGTGTCATATCGATCTGGCCAGCCTTGGCCGCCTGAACAGCCGCCGAAGGGTCAGTTCCAAAATCGATAAATTCAATCTTTTCAACCCAGGCCCCGTTACCTGCGTTCCACCACGCGTGATCGTTGTTGCGTAGAAGTGTTGCCCCCACGCCAGGTTCAAGGCGTTCCGGCAGATAAGGACCGGTCCCGACTGGGTTGGTCAGCATCGTTTCGGGGGTATGGGACTTGTGAACAATCGCGGCCGGGTAATCGGCCATTCCAGCGATCAGAGAAATGTCCGCGCGTGGCAGAACCAATTTTACGGTATGCGCATCTGGGGTTTGAATCGCGCCTTCAATCGCCATGTTGGTAGTAGGGTCGATCAAAACGGCAAAGCGACCGGTCATCGAATTTCCGTCGACGTCCTTTTCGCACCACATTTTGATATTGCGCGCCACGTCTTCTGAAGTGAATTTGTCACCATTGTTCCACGTCACGCCTTTGCGTAAATGCAGGGTGTATTCCGTAGCTTCATGATTGATGTCCCAATCCTGCAAAAGCTGTGGTTGGAACGTGCCATCGTTTTCGTATGTGACGAGGTATTCCAACCATCCACGGGAGAAGTTAGCGATTTCAAACCAACTGTAAGTCCGTGGATCGGTCAGGGCACGCACCTGCATCTGGATACGTATGCTGCTTTTGTCGTGTTCGACGGATTCTTCTGTGGATGCTTGCGCCGGAGCTGGCAGGCCGAGCATTGCATATGCGGTCGCTGCGGTTGCGCCAAACGAAGTTGTCAGTGCAAGAAATTCGCGTCGGTTGACATGATCAAATCCGACCGATGCGGCTTGCCGTGTTAGGGCGGCGGGCAAAGGGCGGCCCATACGGTTGACCCAATTCATAATGTATCCTCGCAGATTGGCGTTGCGGGGCCAGCGAGCATTAATATGCCCGCGGCGCAGGGAATCGATTGTGTTTATTTACTCCTTTTCTCGCAAGGGCGGGGTAAGAGCAAATTGGAAAATCAATTGATAATGATACCATGGGTACCAATAAGTTGATACCTCGGTTTGTACAGCATGTTCAACCTAGGGTCACGCCAAATCAGGGTGACGCATTGACGCTTGCTTTAAGTAATTGATCCTTCAGGTGGATTTGCATAAATCGGCGCTGTAAACGGGTTTGGCCCCAGCCCTTCAGATTTTTGCGCTGTTTGTGTCGAAGCTTGCTGTTCCAACCGCACACAGTTGGCGTGCAATTTCGGCCAGTTTTCCAGATTGAACCATGGCTTTGTGCCTGCGGGATACATAGCTATCCATCGTACTAGGCAGGCTAAGTAAATATCGATCATCGACATACTGGGCCCTAAAAACCAAGTTCCTGCCGAGGCGGCGTTTAAGGTATCTAAGTGAAGCGAAATTTCATTTTGTAGATGCGTCCGCATCTTTGATTGCGCGGTCAAATCCTCGCCCACATATCGATGCGGGTGAACCGACATTCTTTGACTGGTGTGTAGGGTGTTGGATAAAAAGAACAACCATTTCAGAAATCCGGAGCGTTCGACTTGATCTGGGAGCGGCCCAAGTTTTCCGGGATTGCGGTCAGCCAGCCAGAGCAGGATTGCACCTGTTTCAAACAATGTTCCGTCCGGGGTTTCTAGGGCGGGGATCAACCCATTTGGGTTGATGCGACGGAAGGCTTGTGTGTCCTGGGCACGAACAGAGCGATCGACAAGGGCCGTTTCATAGGCCACTCCCAATTCCTCAAGAGCGATCCGGACGATCAAAGAGGCGTTGTCGGGGGCAAAGTGTAGGCGGTAGGTCATTGTCATGATGAAACTCTAATCGTCGTGTAATGCGCGCAACATCGAAATTGCGACATATTTCATCTATGTTTGCCTCTTTCACGTTGTATCGCATAGATACCCGACAATCTGAAGGTCGTTGGGAATAGACTGAACCTAGAACAAACACTCAACTTCGTCCTCGCACCTGCTGTGCAACTCTCTTATAACCTTGCAAAACAACTGGGGAGTCGATGCAATGTCCGGAGAATTGTCACCAATTGACAAGGCGAAATTCGTCGCTGCGAAGCGGGCGGTCGAATATGTCGAAGACGGAATGCGCGTTGGATTGGGCACAGGCAGTACAGCCGCCTGGATGGTGCGATGCCTGGGAGAATTGGTGCGCGATGATGGTCTGAAAATCAAAGGTGTACCGACCTCGACGCGCACAGCGGATTTGGCGCGTGAAGTTGGCATTGAAGTGATCAGCCTCGACGAGGCCAAGTGGCTTGATTTGACAATTGACGGTGCTGATGAATTTGATGGTGAGCTGAACCTGATCAAAGGCGGTGGCGGTGCCTTGTTGCAGGAAAAAATCGTCGCCACAGCCAGCGATCAGATGATCGTAATTGCAGATGCCGCAAAGGAAGTTGGCAAACTGGGCGCGTTCCCATTGCCTGTCGAAGTCATCCCGTTTGGTTGGCAAACGACACGCGCTTTGGTCGAAGAAATGCTGATTTCGATGGATGTCCTTGGCCGCGACGTGACTTTGCGTATGAATGGCGATCACCCTTATGTCACAGATGAGGGCAACCATATCCTTGATTTGCATCTGGGCCGCATTGGAAATGCGCGACAACTGTCGATGGTGTTAAATCAAATGCCGGGAGTGGTTGAAAACGGGCTTTTCATAGATATCTGCGACGTGGTCACAATTGGATACGGTGACGGCCGCGTCGAAGTGCGTGACATCAATGAAGGAACAGTACAGCACGACCGTCTGGATTTCGTCGAGTCAGATAACCTGTTTTCAGATATGGCAGATTAATCCAGCGGACATTGCAAACAGGGGACGGCAATGGAATTTGACTATGATCTTTTTGTAATCGGTGGCGGTTCAGGCGGCGTACGTGCCGCCCGCGTTGCTGCGCAAGAAGGTGCGCGCGTGGCGCTTGCCGAAGAAGACCGATACGGCGGGACATGCGTCATTCGCGGGTGTGTTCCCAAAAAACTGATGGTGTTTGCAAGCGAGTACCCAAATCACATGAAAGATGCGCAATCCTATGGCTGGACTGTGCACGCTGGTGGATTTGACTGGCAGGCATTCAGCGCCAAACTTCACGCTGAACTGGACCGTCTGGAAGGCGTTTACCGGGGTATTCTAAAAAACAATGGTGTGACCAGTTATGATGCGCGCGCGCGTTTGTCAGATGCCCACACGGTTGCCCTGTCCACGGGTGAAAGTTTTACAGCCAAGCACATTCTCGTTGCATCAGGCGGCCGTCCGGTCAAGCCGGACGTCCCCGGCGCAGAGCATGCGATTACCAGCAACGATGTCTTTCACTTTGAAAACCTTCCCAAGTCGATCCTGATTATTGGTGGCGGTTACATCGCGAGCGAATTCGCCGGCATCCTCAATGGCCTCGGTGTACAAGTCACACAATTTTATCGTGGCGCGCAAATCCTGCGCGGGTTTGACGATGAAGCGCGCGGTCTGGTGGCGGAAGAGATGATTCAGTCCGGAATTGATCTGCATCTCGGGACCAACATTCTGGAAATGACGCCCGTTGACGGGGGATATAAAGTCAAATCCACCAACGGCACTGAAAACGTGTTTGAACAGGTTATGTTCGCAACGGGCCGTGCCCCCAACACCGATGACATGGGGCTGGCCGAGATCGGAGTTGAACTTGGCCGCAAAGGTCAGATCGTGGTGGACGAATATTCACAAACAGGTGTGCCGTCGATTTATGCAATTGGCGATGTGACGGACCGCGTTAATCTGACACCGGTTGCGATCCGCGAAGGCATGGCGTTTGTTGAGACCGTGTTTAAAGGCAACCCAACCCCAGTGGATCATGATCTGATCCCGACGGCGATTTTCACCCAACCGGAAATTGGAACAGTTGGCCTGAGCGAAGAAGATGCGCGGGATTTGGAACCTATTGAGGTATACAGCACATCATTCAAACCCATGCAGCAAAGTTTTGCAGGGCGTTCCGACCGGGTTATGATGAAACTGATCGTCAGTCAGGCATCGCGCAAAGTTCTCGGATGTCATATCGTGGCGCCGGGTGCCGGGGAAATGATCCAAATGGCGGGCATCGCCATAAAAATGGGCGCAACTAAAGAAGATTTCGACCGGACGGTGGCGGTTCACCCGACCATGTCCGAAGAATTGGTAACAATGAAGACTCCGGTCCGGACGGCTTGATTTTCGGCTCGGACTATACAGTTTAAGAGTGTCGCGCAGAATTGTGTGATGCAAGGCAAAAAAGGAAGATTATTCATGGCTGGACAGTCTGGCGGCCCGTGGGGCGGCGGCGGAAATTCGGGGAATGGGGAGGACGACGATCGTGGGGGTAAACGCGGTGGACGCAAACCTAACGAAGGCGGTACTCCGATTCCTGAAATCGATGAGCTGATGAAAAAAGGCCAGGATCAACTGCGCGTTCTGATGGGCGGTCGCGGTGGCGGCGGGTCTGGCAGCAACGGCAGCGGTGCTGGCGGCGGCGGCGGTGGCCCGGCCCTGACACGCGGGACTGTAGGGCTTGGCGTCCTCGTTGCGGTTGGTCTTTGGGCTTTCGCAAGCTTTTATACCGTCAAGCCCGAAGAAAAGGGTGTCGAGCTGTTTCTTGGTGAATATTATAAAACAACCAATTCCGGTCTTAACTTTGCGCCATGGCCTTTGGTGACGTTCGAAAAGGTCGTTGTGACACGCGAGCAAAACGAAGATATCGGTGTTGGCGGACGTGGCAGCGAAGCAGGACTGATGTTGACCGGTGACGAAAACATCGTCGACATTGATTTCCAGGTTGTCTGGAACATCAACGATCCGGCGAAATTCCTGTTCAACCTACGTGACCCGCGCCCGACGATCCGGGCTGTAAGCGAATCTGCGATGCGTGAAATTATCGCACAATCACAACTCGCGCCGATCCTGAACCGGGATCGTGGAGTGATTGCGGCGCGACTCGAGGATCTGATCCAGCTGACGCTTGATAGCTACGACAGTGGTGTTGATGTAGTTCGTGTGAACTTTGATAAGGCCGACCCACCTACGCAGGTGATTGATGCCTTCCGCGAAGTTCAGGCTGCGGAACAACAACGTGACCGTTTGGAAAAAGAGGCTGATGCCTACGCGGCACGCGTATTGGCCGAGGCGCGCGGTGAAGCCGCGCAAACATTGGAAGAATCCGAAGGTTATCGTGCGCAAGTCGTCAACGAAGCCGAAGGTGAAGCCAGCCGGTTTACCGCTGTTTTGGCGGAATATGAAAAAGCGCCTGACGTGACGCGCAAGCGGCTGTACCTCGAAGCGATGGAGGAAGTTCTGGGTGGTATGGACAAAATCATTCTCGACGAAAAGGCTGGCGGCCAAGGCGTAGTGCCTTACCTGCCTCTCAACGAACTACGTAAATCCTCGGGAGGTCAGTAAGATGCGGAAATCAGCCTTAGTTTTACCCGCAATTGTTCTGGCAATCATCGGGATTTCGTCGTCAGTATTTATTGTGGACGAGCGTGAAAAAGCACTTGTCCTGCAGTTTCAGAAAATCATCGCCGTGAAAGAAGAACCCGGCCTTGGTTTCAAAATACCCTTTGTTCAGGAAATCGTGCGGTATGATGATCGCATTCTGAGCCGTGATGTTGATCCGCTTGAGGTGACACCATTGGATGATCGCCGTTTGGTGGTCGATGCGTTCGCGCGTTTCCGTATTGTTGATGTGACGCAATTCCGCGAAGCGGTTGGCGACAGAGGAATTCCTGCAGCTGAACAGCGATTGGATTCGATCTTGCGTTCGAAAACGAGGGAAATTCTCGGCTCGGTCAGCTCGAACGATATACTGAGCTCGGATCGGGCGGCGCTGATGTTGCGTATCCGAAATGCTGCAATCGCCGAAGCAAACGACCTTGGTATTGAAATCGTTGACGTCCGATTGAAACGCACCGACTTGCCTCGTCAAAACCTTGACGCGACATTTGCACGGATGCGGGCCGAACGTGAGCGGGAAGCTGCCGACGAAGTTGCACGTGGTAACGAGGCCGCTCAACGGGTTCGGGCGCAAGCTGACAGAACCCAGGTTGAGATCGTTTCGGACGCCCGTCGTCAGGCCGAAATCACCCGAGGTGAAGCTGATGCCAAGCGGAACGCGATCTTCGCCGAGGCCTTTGGTGCCGATGCAGAATTCTTTGAATTTTACCGTTCTCTGAATGCGTATCGCGCGGCATTGCGCGGCGATAATTCAACCATAGTTCTGTCGCCTGATAGCGAATTCTTCAATTATTTCAAGACAGATACGCCACAGCAATGATCGGCGTGGCCGCTTTAGCCTTTGGGCTTGTATTAATCGTGGAGGGGCTGGTCTATGCACTGGCCCCTTCGCTTGTGGAACAGATGCTTGAGGCATTGCGCGCAACACCGGTCGAAGCACGACGTACCGTAGGTTTGCTTGCCTTGGTGATGGGTGTGTTACTGGTCTGGATTGGCAAGTCTTTGGGTGCGTGAAACTGTTCAATGCCTAATCACGGTCGCGTGACACTTTGTTGCAACCTTTGCGAAGCAGATTTCAACACCTACATTAACACCGGAGGCAGTTGCCGGGCGACCGGTGATTCAAAAAACTAACTTTGAGGAGAACTGGGAGTGACCGTTCCAACCCTAACCACTGCACAGCAAAATTCTGGCGCGTTTCGTGTCTTTTGGCTGACTATTTTGACATTTGCACTGATGATAGCACAGGCTATTTCGGCGCAGGCAAGGCCCGACAGTTTCGCTGGCCTGGCCGAAGATATCAGCCCC